>Ga0116231_10002051_pt1 | contig 42123 bp, 38 predicted proteins | sample S1TSphgellanicum_2_FD_89695 | JGI IMG/M metagenome (GOLD analysis project Ga0116231, IMG submission 89695) | Host-associated microbial communities from peat moss isolated from Minnesota, USA - S1T2_Fd - Sphagnum magellanicum MG | ecosystem: Host-associated > Plants > Peat moss > Unclassified... | reverse complement strand
TTTGTTTTTTTTTTTTTTTTTCCTTTTTCTTTTCAATTTTTTGAGAAGGGGTGGGTTAGCCAATCATTCACAAGAACAACTAACCACAAGTGGCGAAAATTTGCACCCCCATCCCCAACCCAAAAAAACAAAAAAAAACCCACTCAACCCACTTAGGAAAAAACTGAAAAAAGTACCTAAACCTCTTGTGTTAGAAGTAGGCTAGTTGGAACATTATGGTGCAAAATATTTTCAAGCACACCAATAAAAAATAGTTAGTAATTTAAAAAAATAGCTTAAAATAATTAGATTAAAAGTTTAGAACTTAAAGCTCTAGAAGTGTGAAAGAAAAGGCAAGTGATTTGATATTTAATTTATTTTAGTAAATAATTTAATTTGGGGTGTAAATATTATTGCAAACTAAGATTTTAAAATTCATTTTTTGGGTGGAACTTCATGGAACATTTCTTGATTTAATTAATTGTTCACAGGTTTGGACCAGTTTTGGGCAAATATATAATTTGTTTTAACTAGTAGTATATAACATGAAACATGCAAATGATATCAAGGATCAGACCAAACTGATAAATTTATTATATTAAGATCAATATTTGAACTAGGTGGGTATCGGAGGTTCAAAATAAACTAAAATGATCAAACCAACTAGTACAAAGATGTAGTAGATTCTCTTACCATTCAATCATGGATTGGTTGTTGGATGATAACTTTCCCGACTTTTTGTTGTAATAATACATACAACAACTAGTTAAGGGGAAAAGATGCAATGGAAATTGTTGGGATTCATAACCAACCACCTTGATCAAAGTGGTTGTGGGGTTCAATTCGCCAATTAGCCATGCTAGATGTTAAAGTGATCCGTAAAGTCACCCTCTCTTTCATCCCCTTTTCCCTCTGCTTTCACCCACTATCCCCTCTTTCAGATCAGAGGTATTCACAAAGTAATGAAATTTTACTAAATCTCAGCATTTAATGCACAAGGTTTGAGAGTGATTGTAGTAGTCCTACGGGTAGGAGCAGTGAAAATATATGTAGCAGCAGTGGAGGCGCTAACGAAAGAGGGGACGAAACTCAGTTTACCACCAAAATTGGTGAAAAAAACTAGTTTGGGTCTCAGTTATTTTGTTTTGTAAGATTTCATTCCCAATTACGCATTTGATGCTCTATTATGCCTAAACTCATCGTTCTCGCTCCTTAATCGCCTGATTTTACGGATAACTTTATTACCACAAATATATTTAACTTGATTACAATATGACCTAAAGGGTTGCTAGGTGATTAATTGGGGGAAAGGAAATAAGGAGGGATGTTATTGCTCTTCGTACAATTCTAGGTTGACAAAAATCTTACTCCACAAATGATTAGTTCCTAAAAAGTGTGGATTATCAATTATCAACCTACGTACAAGGGAAGATGGATGATACACATATAAGCATCCTTATATTCTTGGTTTTGGTCTTATTTCTGTTTCCTTCCTTCTCTATTGGACTATAAAGCACTGGGAAAAATTTCCTAGCACATTTGCAAGGTACCTTATATTTGTGAAACTAGAATATAGGAGGGATCTTAGACATCTTAGACATTCCTTCATAGTTGGACTAATCTTATGGTGCAATCACACTTGATGTTTAAATCAATGTTAAATGAAAATTTGGGTGGCATCCTGGGTGGCACTTGATGTTAAATGGGCAATAGCTTAATCTTAAATGAATGTTAGTTTAGCATAAAATTTTCATTATAAGTAAGTTTAAGTCTTAAATGACTAATATGGTGTTAATGGACTCAACATGAAAGTTCTTAACACTAAATATGTAGTACCTTGGTGGCTTTGGCATAAATTAAATCATTTCTTAATTTGCTGAAATTTTCATAAATTTGTTTTTTTATCTGTCAAAATTTCGACAAAAGATGCTTAAGATATAAAAGTTTAATCTCTTGTCGTTTTGAAAGAAATTTTTTAAATTTTTTTCAAAATTTGGCAAATTTTTATCCCAATAACAGGGAATATGCAACTTTTAAAAACGAAATTCAGATTTGTGCAAAATTTTGTAAACAAATTTTTTTGGCTTCACATTTTCATGATTTTCTCCTGTTTTCCAAATTTTTGATGTCTAAAATTAGTAGAACTTAAACTAGAAAAAAACAAATTTCCCAAAGCCCCACTCATTGTGGTGATCTGAAAGTACCTATAACCTTAATTTGCTTTAAATCATTCCTTCTTAGAGCATCTCCAGCGGTGCTTGGTATATGATCCTGCACAGTACAATTGGATGAAGAAAATCCAACTTATGCCAGTTTGGCTTAGGAAAATGGTTTTGGCTTTGCATAATTGCACACGTTGCCATGGCTCGTGAAAGGCACAGCAACGTTGTGCACCTGCAGAAAAGAGTGTAATGACCATGATTTAGTCGTGGCTCAGTGTTTGTCATTGGCCCATCATAATGATTCGTCCAGTTGGTTTGCTATTAGTAGTACCCCACCCATTTGATGTCCCAATTTCAATTTTATGGGTGGGGTTGCAAAAGAGTACATAAACTAAACTTGGATGTGAAAAATATTTTCGGAGGGTCACATACTGAGTATGTGATCCTGCAGAGTAAAATTGGAAGAAGATAAATCACAACATACTAAATTGGCTCAGCAAAATTGCACAGTCTGAATAAGCTGCTAATAAGCACTATGCACATGTAGAAAAAACATTAGTTGCATGTTCTGCACATTTTGCAAGTACTCCTATGAAGGTAGGTACTAGTTCCAAGTTTGAACAAAGTAAATGAGACAGCAAACACATTAAAGAGTTGAAAATAACGATGAAATGTTTCAATTGTGGGGGAGTTTGGACATTGGATAACAAAAATGCAAATGACCCTTAAAGAGAAAATTGAAGGACTCAAAAAGGAGTGATGCAAATGTTGTCAACAGAACATCTTTCGACAAGGAGGAATGTGCATTTTCTCTCAGTTATGCATTACATCTTGAACATTCAAATGCCATTGGATTTTCTAGTGCATCCAAGACTGAGAGAAATTGGTTTAGTGCAGCAGCACATGCAACACACACCATGAGCTCTACTACAATTTCTCATGCTGAAATAAAAGAATCAGATGTTGCAACATGGTATGCAAATTTTGATGTCATGCTACACATGACTGATAAATTAGATTGGTTTACATGTTAAAAACCAATTCCAAAAGGTCTATCGCTAGTCATAGTAGCAGATGACTGCAAACTATGAGTGCGGGGTTGTTGATGAAAAATTGAGGTTCTTAGAAATGTAGTTGCTCAACAGAAGCTTGGTCTTCTCCAGAGAGTTTTCTATGTAAGAATTTATTCTCCATTCGTCAAACATCAAACAATGGCCTATCTTTTTAAGGTGTGAAGGATAGATGTGAACTTTGTTCAAATGAAGGGAAAGGTCCAATTGTGTTAAAAGGAGTGCAAGAAAATGGTGACTTTACAAACTCAACATAATAGTGGTGAGACCAAAATCTCAAATTAGTCTTGTTAGTAGCATGAAGGGGATAGGGAAAGAGATTCTTCAACTTTGGCATGAGTGCATGGGACATGTGAATTTAAGCACATAAAGACACATGTATGAACACAAGAGCTTACAAGGGTTCATTGTGTCAAACATTGATTAAACACCATATTTTTATAAGGATGTGCTTTTGAAAAACAACATAAGGCATCATATACAACAACCAATAAGAAGGAAACATGTTTAATATTTGGAGCATTTTTTCACAGTGATATTTGTGGGCCTATGCCAAAAAAATTAGTTGGAGGTGCATGTTATTATTTTTTGTTCAAAGATGATTGCACATGATAGAAATTTGTCTACATCACATTATTATGTTATGGTTTACATCAAAAATTTGCTAAAAATATGTCATTATTGAAAAATTTAAGTCCATTTACAAGTTCTTTTACTATTTAAAAACATTGGTTAAAATGTTTTCAAAGTGTTTTTGGGTATTTTTCATTCATCAAATTGATTTCAAATATTTGAAATATATATACCAATACATTGCAAATAACATTATGTAAAAGCAATTCCATTTGGAGTTTTTAAATTTTTTTACAAAATGTTAAACACATAGAACTAAACACTAATTACAACTACTTGTGTATGCATTAATGTGACTACACCTCAAGGTGAAGAGTTTTGTAGCAAATAGTTCAAACAATTTTTAGCAATTGAAAACATAATCCATGAGGCTAGTATGTCATATACCTCATAGTACAATGGATACATTTAAAGAAACAATAGAATAGTTATTATAGACGTGGCCCATAGCATGTTTTATACTAAAGGTCTTCCACTATGCTTATGGGGGGAATCTATACAGATTGTTGTGTATCTTCTCAACAAATCTAGTCCAACACATATGGTGGCAAAACACCTTATGATATTTAGCAACAAGCAAAACCTGTTGTTTTGCACTATCAAGTTTTTGGTCGTTTTGCGTATGTATTCATCAACAAATAGAGATGTTCCAAGTTGGATGCTAAGAACACTAAACTTGTGTTTATTGGATACAACATTACAAGCAAGGGCTATAGACTTTGGGAGTTCGGTACAAAAAGGTGAAAAAAAAGTGCTAATGTTATTTTTGATGAAACATCCACTTGTAATAGTTTCGTTTAAAAGCCTACACATTCTATTGAACTATTACAAGTGGGAGTATAACAAGTTTTGACATTCACAAGAGTAACACAACCTTTTATAATAAAAGCAGTGGGAGCAACACAACCTCCAACAGCGGGGTTAATGCGACCTCCAATAGTGGGAGTATAACAATTTCTTATTGTAGGAACATACAATTTCATACTATGGGAATAACTGAACAACTTCATGTACTGTGAAACAATATGTTGCCACTTGCATGAGAACTAAAAATCATATAAAATGATGAAGTAGTGGGAGATATTTGTGATCCTAAAACACTAAACCATTTTCATGACTCTAGAAAACCCATTTTGCAATGCTACAAGGACATTCATAACATCATGGTGACCAACACACGAGTTCACAACACTATTAACATACATAATTCATTTGTTGGTTTGATGGAATCATGTCAAAAACTCCAACTAAAGCTTCAAATTGTTAAAGAAGCTTTCAAATCTCCTAATGTTTCATCATGGAAAGTAGCCATGGATGACTAATATGCTTCCCTACTCAAAAATGGAACATGGGGACTCGTACCATTGCTAACAAGGAGAGCAATTGTTTGATGTAAATGGGTTTAAAAACTCAAATACAAGTTTAATGGCTCCATTGAACACTACAAGGTTTGGTTAATTGCAAAAAGGTGTACTCACAAAAGGTTGGCATAGATTTTACAAAGACATACTTTCTAGTGGTGAGGAGTGATTCTATTCAACTTGTTCTTACACTAGTTGTTACTCACAAAATGCATATCCATCACTTTGACATTCGTACTATTTTTTTCAATGGAGATTTAGTAGAAGAAATCTACATGATACAACTTAAAAATTACGTGCAACTTGGTGAAAAAACACTTGTTTGTAGATTCAAAAAGAGTCTACATGACATTAAACAAGCAACCACACAATGGAACATCAAGTTTGACACATTCTTTAGGGAGTCAATCTTTTGACCAATGAAGTTGATCCTTGTGTTTATCATAACCAAGGTGTGATGAAAGCTATTTGAGCCATATTTGTGGATGATGGAATTTTGTGTGTATTCAATGAACAAGAAGCTCACAATATTTTCAACCACCTATAGATTATTTTTGAAATCATTCAAAGATCAGTAGATTATTATGTTAGATTTCAAATCATTGTTAATCCTTCAAATCATTCAATTTTCATCGATCAAAGTTGATACATCAAAGACATCATTAAGGATTTTGGGATGGAGAATGCTAATCCTCTCACTACTCCCTTTGATACACATATGTTATTTAGTGTTGAAGTTAGATTAAAAGGTGAGGAAGTCCAGTTTCCTTACAAAGAAGTAGTTGGGAGCTTGATGTATGCTATAATGATGACACAACTTGATATAACATATTCATTTAGCATGGTAGCTAGGTATAGTGAGAAGCCTAAGAACCTCCACTAGTTTGTTGTAAAGAGGATTTTAGGGTATTTGAAAGGGATTATTAACCATGGCCTTTTCTATTATGGGACTAAAACAAACATTGTTTTGCATAGAATTTGTGATGTCGATTTTGTTGGTGATCAAGATGATTGCAAGTCTTGCACATGATAAATTTACTTACATGAGTGAGTGGGAAAAATTCGTTATATGCCCATAAAGCAAATGATACAATGACATACAAGTGGGAGTATTAAGTACACAAATGTTTGTTTGTCTATGAATCATTCTATTGACCTTGAGAGAAATGGATCAGATGTTATGTACCTGATCATTTTGTTCTCTTGTTTTACATTCCCTTATTTAAGTGCTTTCCTCATTGATGTTTACGATCAATTTGATAGTTATGACCTGTAGATGCCAAAAATTACAAGATGTAAAAGCATTGTAGTTTAGCATAACAAACATTAGGATCCACCAGGACACTTGATTTACGCGTTGCAATAAGTCTGGACTAAGAAAAAAAAACAGAATAAAAATCAGCATTGTTGCATTTATTCTCATTGAATGTTAATTCTTTCCTTGAACTTGTGAGAAAATTCAATAATTCATACATGGCAAGCTGAATCCAAGTAGCCAAGCCTTATGGATCCATGAGTTCAGACAGGAAAAGTTATCTCCTTAGACAGCGGACCCTCCTCATAGTTGTTTTGTGTAACACAAAGGCGATCAAGATTGGATCATTGAAATATTCACTTGTGGAAGAACTGCTCACCCACCATCGCCACCAACCTTTCCTGGACATCCTCGCTCGAGCCTCTGTACAATTTTATGGTGGTCCATGGATTTGTAAGACTTGTTACCCTCCGCTCCGCTTATTGTTGATTGTAGAAAACTGATTTACGACACAATCGATCTGCTGCAGTTCCTCCTACTCTTCTGAGACAAATCTGTATCCAAAAAGAGAAGCATGAAATCGATTTGATGTCTTGTTTGAGAATTGAGGTTAAACTGCTTAAAGATTTGCAGATGAAAACTATATCGGTGAAAGAGAGCATACCTAGCATGTTATGCTTTCCTGAATTCCAGCACTGAAAGGAAGTCGATGCTGACGACCACAGATACGCTTGCGAAGCCGGCAGTCTTACCCAGCTCCCGAAACTCCTGCAGCGTTCGCTCCCTGGCACCTACCGCGCTGCAGGCCAGCATCAGCAGATCCGCGCGTAATGCAACTGTCGGTCCTGCACCAAGCTCGGATTGCAGTACCAAATCCGGAAGCACCGATTCCACGGCAATCACCTTTCCTCCACTGGTTGCCAATGCGTTGAAGCAGTTGCGCAAAATTGTAACGCATTCCGAATCATTCCAGTCATGCAAAATCCACTGCCAAAGTGCACAATTCATCAACCACACTCGACAGCAACTACACGGGTGACGGGTGTAAAGAGGAGGAGGAGAAGAACGACAGAAGAAGAAGAAGACATCAATTTGCAAGCCAAATGCCATGCATGAAGCACTGGGGGAAGCGATAAGAACCTTCATGAAGATGGCATCACCAGACGGTACGCTCTTAAACATGTCTCCACCAACGTGCTCCACCCCTGTCAAGCATTGGAAGTTGGCGGTTATGAGTGGCTGAAGCTCTCCTCGAATGTCAAGTTCACAAACTAGTCGGTGATCCACGAGATGGCGAGAAGCGAGGAATACCTGGATGGGCAGGCGAGGCTGCGGTGACATGCGGTAGATCATAATTGATTCCTCGAATGTGCGGGTACTTGGCAGCGATGAGGGCAAGCGAGGATCCCGTACCTCCTCCAACATCCACCAAACATTTCACGTCCTGGAAGCCATGGTAAACTTGCAACACAGCTTGCGTGTAAAGCCGCGAGTGGTGAGCCATCGACGTGTTGAAGATTTTGTCTAACCGTGGATTGTGGCTAGTGTACTGGAAAACAGGCTCCCCGTGCGCTTTTGTGAAAGGCTCCGTGCTGTCGTCCATAACCGTCGCAGAAAGATGATGCCATGGTTCTAGGAAATCCCGATCCTGCAGCTGGACCAGCAAGGGCGCCAATGAAGCTGCGTCCTCGTCGCTCCTCACAAAATAAGTACCGGCGGGTTGCAGCGCGTAGCAGCGCTCCATGCCGCTGGTGCTGCAGCTTGAATTCCCACTCGCGACGGCCACAGCCGATTCACTAACAACATTCTCGCTGGCCAGTAGACGCAAGATACGTTCCAAATACCTATCGTTGATTACTGATAGTCCATCGCTATCAGGTTGAATCACTTGCGACGCAATCTCCTTCGCCGTCAAGCTCTTAGCACGCGGAGCAGCTCCGCGTGCTTTTGCAAGGATTTCGAACACACCTAACTCGATGGCCGCTTTCAAAGCGGCAGGCACAACCATCATGGTGGCAAGTCTCATGGCCGCGTGCCTTGCAGCAGCAGCATCTTGCTCGCCAACAACAATTCCATTCCGCAATGGAGTCTCATGATGATCCTCCTCCACCGCCTGTGCACGATGATCACTACTACCGTCCGCTGCCATGCCTTACGACAAAAAGAAAATCACCAACTTGCTTGCAAGCGTCCACAAATGTGTGCTCACTCGTGCTCACCAGAAACTAGAGCTTCTCTTCTTGTCCGTCTGCTAAAACAAAGACTCGTTGCTGGTCCCAGCAATCAGCTCCTCCTGACCCCATCTCTCTTTCGTCCTTTCTTCAGAAGCTTCTTGAGTTGAAAAGCTCACCATTACATTTCCTTAACATGTGATTAAAAAAAAAAAAATCTGAAACAAATTTTGAATTTTTAAAAAAATAATAATTTTATAATTTTAAATTTACAAGTGTTTTTTTGAATATGAATAGTAACAATAATATATCATACCATGAATATACTTACCAATAACCTACCAATAACATCAATATTATTATACCTATCAATAATAACCTATTATAATTATAACCTATCAATTTTATTACATCTAACTAATAATCTATTACATTTTGTGTGTGTGATGGATTACAAATGTGATTTGATTGTTATTTAGTAGTGTTAATTGGTTCATCATAATGATTGGTCCAGGTGGTTTGCTACTACAAATTCTCATCAGGTGGTTGTCCCAATTTCAGTATTATGGGTGGGGTTGTGAAAAATGAAATAATTGAACGTGGATGTGAAAAATATTTTTGAAAGGTCACATACTAGTCATGAGCATCATTGTATATGCTTTCATTCATGATTTTAGTAATGTACTTGTTTATCATTTTCAACAACATGAACATTCTATTCTTCTTGATGTGGTGGCACATGTAAAGATTGGTTTTTATCTTTTCCAAGTCATATTATGAAATATTCATGTGATGTTACCTAAGGTCATTTTTTCACGTGTCTTTTTTTTCAAAAGTCTAGTGATGCAATTTTATTTTTAAATGCAGTCTTTTTTGACGAATCAATTACACAAGCAAAAAATTACTTCACTTTTAGTAAATGTTCCTTCATATGTTATACAAGCACGTTTTTGTTCTTATGTCAGTCCTGTAGTAAGGGCTTGATTGCTAGTTCATCCTAACACCCCTTCATTTCAATTGTTTTCATCCATTTTCTTATAGCACTCCATATTCATATCAATATGTCACATCCTACATTTACTCATCTTTCATGATGTTAGTGTGATCATACCATTGATGATTTATATATGCATTTGTTATGTTGCTCATGTGAGAGTGAATGTAGTACAAACCATGATATGCTTCAAGATACCATTGTAACTATTATAACGGAAAGTGAACCTCACATACAAAGAGGGGTTTCCCACCTTTTCCCTTGCCATACATGGAAATGAATGGGTATTGTCATCATTATAAATGGTTTTCAAATTTTAACGAATGTTGTCATTATTGATTCAACTTGTATTGATTTGATATAGTGTGCTTTGACGATGTCAACACATACAACAACAATTTTCGTTCAAAACATGACACGATCCTACACAAAGTGAACGTCAAAAAATGATTTCATTCCCCTTGCCATAAAAACCTTCAATTATTTCCATCCTCGTTATAATTCATTTTTTATTTTTGGTGAATATCCATCGCCATCAACAAACCTCCTTGATACCTTCAATGCTTACATTTTATTATAAACAACGAATGTTAGTAGCCCTACAATGTGCACAAGCCATCGGGATTCTTCAACAAGTTGCCATACTTAATCACAATTCTTTATTTCTCCTGCACATACAAGCTAATGCGCTTCCATCACTAGCTAATTTGCGACAAAAGGATGTCCTTTTAGCATTGCGTCTTCCACTTCATTGCTATTATTTTGATGGTCTTGATTTTCCTTTCATGTGTTTACACTTGCTTCGACATGTCTTGAACTTTTTGTGGATGGATTTCCATCCTTGTATATATATATGTTCAAGGTTTCCTTCTTCATCACTATCCTTAATCTATGATCATAGCACTAATCGTGAAACCCTAAAACTCCTCCTCCTCCTCGTCTTCGGTTTGCGGTTCGACATTGATATGTGTTGCAAGGGAACATGTAAATTCCTGAAGAAGAACAAGCCAAATAAGTAGTATCCTAGCAGAGTAAATTGGAGCTTTTTTAGTGAAGAGATCATCAGGTCGAGGAAGGAGACTAGGAGGTTACGAGGGTTGAGAGGTCTCGGATGTTTTTGGGTGGAAAGGATTAACAGTTTTTTGGGTAGCAACGGGAGTGGGAGTGATGGAGGAGGAGAAGGAGGATGATGATGATATGCCGCGGCTGAGTTCACACGCACTGCAGGCTCTTCAAGAGTACATGCTAGAGCAACGAGGACAGGAGGGTGATGGAGATGGAGAGGAGAGCGGTATGGTGACGGAGGACTGGCGGATGAGCCAGTTCTGGTACGATGCCTCCACGTCTGCCTGCCTTGCTGCGGAGATTCACCACCTCTCCGCATCGCAGCCGCAGTTTCGTGTTGCGTGCATCGCCTGCCCCTCCCTCTTCGTGGAACTTAAGGTATGCTAGCAGCTTAGCGAGAGACAGGGACTAGGATTAGGGTTTAAGGAGCTTCATGCAAAATCTTTAGTGTCACTTGGTTAACCTGGGCTGCTTCCAGGGTGAACATTGGAGGAGGAAGTGGACAACTAAGTTTCTGTAGATATGGCCATTTGTAAGGTGGTTCACCTTCAATGAGGAAGCAGTAAAACATCCCCCCCCCGCCCCCCCACCACCAGGGGTGAAGAGGCAAATAGACTTAAGAGTCGAGGGTTCTCATTCTTCTGAGGTTCAAGAGATGGTGTGGAATTGAAGTCGAAACTGTGTTGTCTTGTTGCGAATTGCAGAAAAGCTTTCCAGGAGTGTCGGCCCATCTGTTTGAGTATGACCACCGCTTTGGAAAGTATGGGAGTGACTTCACCTTCTATGACTATAACCAACCCCTTGATCTGCCTCAACAACATGCACAAGGGTTTGACACGGTTGTTGCTGATCCTCCATACCTGGTGAGTCACAGTGTGTTTGAGCACTGTGTTAATCTGCTTGTTTTTTCTGACCAGAGGAGCAGTGTGTGTGTCACTTCATGTGATGAGGTCATGACTGGGAACTGGCTGTACTCATGGTGTCTGGCCTGAGAAAGGCATTTGCTCTGGTGAGAACACACAAAGGGTGAGCAGATTTGTTGCTTGTGCAGAGTAAAGAGTGTTTTGAGAAGACTGCACAGACAATGAAGCATCTTGCAAAGGATCCCCAATCCTCACAACTCTTGGTACTAACAGGTATTCATCAACCCCTTGATTCATTGAGCTTTTTGTTTTGCTCATGCCTTTGCATTGGCAGCATGTAGTATCTCTGGATGGACAGGAGAGAAAACTGATGCAGTAATGAGTCTGTGACTAGGTGCCGTACAGAGAGAGGTGGTGTGGTTGTCATTGGGAGCTCAACCATGTGTTTTCAGGCCTGTGCATCGAAACAAATTGGGCAATGAGTTCATGCTTTTCACAAATTATGATCCTGTCGACAGACTGGGAGGATGGGAAAGCACTAAAGGACTTTGATGATGACAACAACAGTAGTTGAAACCAATTGACTCATGAAACAGCATGTGTTAACCAAATTTCCTTGAGTTGTCTATATAGCACACAAGATGGTCATCATATATGGTCCTCTATTTTGTGAACTCTTCCCCCAATTGAACACTTAATCACTGGGCTCTGAACAGGGTTGTGTTTTTTTTTTCCAATTTTGCCAAGTTGGTGGACTGGCAATCCTCAACAAGAGGAATGAGCCAAATTTGGCTAGAGGTCAGCCAGCAAACTCAAAGTTTTTTAGACTCCTGCTTTGCTCTGGTGAGCTCCAGGAACTCATTTTCTAAATTATGGTGACTTTTGCACTTTTTTTCCCAAAATCCCTTTGTACACTTTGCACTGGATTTTTTTTGGGATCCCCAGTTTGTGAAAACTCTCCCCCCAAAAAAAGTACAGGGTATGAGACACAACCTTGGAAACATTTAAATGAGACTTGTATGTTAATTTAAGGCGTCAATGTCAACACAACATAGTCCATTGCTATGCTTACTATCCAGTTGCACAATTCCTTAATGTAGGGTGAACTTCATTATCTCTCTACTCTTTTGACCTGTATTGTAATTCAGCTTCTTGTCAGATAGCCATGATCAGCATACTGTGTTTAATAAGGACCAGAACTATTTAAAGAGGAAGCTCGCCACTGTCTAACCACTGTAACTTTTGTCTTGGGTTGTCCTCCTTGAGTGCCTTAAGCTTCCATTCTGAATATGACATCAAGGCCACTGATGACCTTGCCGAAAGACAACATGCCTGCCATCCAGCCTTTCAAAGAGACCAATGTTGTGTCAAAATCATGCAGAGTAACTGGTTCAAAGATAAAGCTTACATGAGGAACTAACTGGTCTGTATTGATACTAGAATCCTTACAGCTGACCAAGAATTCTAGCAGCTCCTCTTATGTCTTGATAGTGATCCACCCAGGAGGCAATAGCAAGCCATCTATGCTTTAGGAATCTCTCCAGAGTCTGTCAAGTCAACTTGTTTAATGGTTTGCCTTGTTGCACTCTCTTCCCTGAACACATCCCATTCTAGGTTTCAGGAAAATAACTCTCATTTAGCCATTATCATACTAGAGGCTTCTAATCGTCGTGGTTACTTTAAGGTCATTATCAGAGAATGACAGATTGATCACCAGGATGTTATAGTCTGGAAGACAAGGTAATTGATATTGTGCGAGGAAAGTGGAGTGCCAGCTAGTTTTGAAAGTTGTAATGAAGAATTGGGAGCCATTTGTGTTTGGATCGGCATTAGCCATTGGCAACATCCCTGCCACCACCCAAGTTCAGACATCCTGCCTCTAGATATATTTGATGATATACAGAGCAACAGAGAGGAAGTCCTCTTGCATAGATGACAAGGTTCCTGAGATCCATTTAGAAGAGTTCTGTCATCTCCACTTCCAATTGCATCAAAGTACAGCATGATAGAGTAGGTTTGGCACTTTTGACAAGTCAGAGAGATGGCCATGATAGCCCATATAAAGAAAAATTGGACCACCAAGAAAGGATACACATGCAACACTCTTCAACACGAATGATAATACTTGGAAAACATGCCACACCTGCTCCAGTGTGCTTCAATTTGAACTTCTCATCTGCAGACTTTGTGCCATAGATGGATTCACCTCACTGCCCATTCTAATGTGTGATATCACCACTTTGAATCATGAAACTTGGAATGCAATGATGAAATGTGGTACCCTTGTAGTGGAGTGGTTTGCCACTTGGTCCTTTACCTTTCTCCCCTGAATCCACCAGATAAACACACTCCCAAGGGCTAAATTAGGCTTCATAGTTTTGCTTAACCACAATCCTTGATTGGTTCTCTTGCCCTCTGCAATCTGCACAAGAAACTCCTTCGTAGATCAACAGCTGGTTTCCAGCACAAGGGTTACAATTGTTGCTGCTACTCCATAGCACAACAAAAGAGCATTGATGTCTTAACAAAAGTTTCATGGCGGGTAAAATGTACCATTGCAAAGGGCTCGGAAATTTTCTGGTGACACCATGACAAAGAGCCATCATTAGTGAAGCTTTTTGGGTAGCAAAATTTGAACACTACAGAACTCCACCCATTCCACATCTAGTTAAAACCATACTGCACAGCTTTTTGAATCCAAAATAAATTGTCAAGACCAATTGCAAGAGATATAACAAAAAGTAAGCAACAGGGCAGAAAGCACAGACCAACAGTTGGTGCTGTATTTCCAAAGACACCAATCACCACTTGGCCTGCCCACAGCAAATGGGTCTTCAGACTCTCTCTCTCTCTCTCTCTCTCTCTTTGAAGCATAGGAAAATTTGTATTCAACTTCAATAACCTGATGTAAAGATAGCATAATATGCACACCGGCAGAAACATCATCAATATCAATGTCCAAAACCAGTTTGTGTAATCTCCTTGAAAGTGTCTTGCTTAGCCTGTCGCAGAGCCAATTCTGCTGTTTAATGAACACACATATAATATTCTGAATGGCATCATCTCACTATATACTAGTTACACAGCACAATGTACAGTTACAAGACTGCAGCAAAAGATCTCAGTAGAAAATACGTGACTTAGAAATACCCTGGTTTGATGGCAGCTTGTGTTCCATAGAAAAAGTCTTGCAATTGTTGCAGAATGTATAGAAAAAAGTCACTCCAGTCTCAGCATTTCAAAAACATTCCATATCAAAATCAGATACCTGAGCAGTCAGATACAACCACAATCCTCCTGCATCTACATAATTGACTATCAGCATGTGCAGTGCAAAATGTGCACTCTTGTGCCCTTTCTTTCTATAGTGGTGTCCACTTTGCTGTACCCAGGCTTTGTCTGATCCTGCAAATCTGGCTGGAAATGCCACTAGTGCAAAGCCAAGTCCAACACTGTGAAAGCATCCACTGCTGATTGCAAGGCATCCAAACTGAGAAGAATAGTTCACATTATCTCGAAGTATTTAGTGAGACAATTCTAAACCTATGGTTGTTAAAAGGTTCAAACTGGGCCAAGTTCATGTGTTGCTGTTGCTCAGGCAAATACAAAAGATGATGGCAATGGGATTGTCTGCTGGTCAAAGAAGTGGGTGTCAGCATCAAAGGCACTGCAGCATCAATGGTCATGGAATGGATGGTTGGGGATTTAGGAAACTTCATGGACTTATCACTCATGCCCTCCAAGTGGGATAGTGCCTTGAACAATTTGAACAATATGTATGTTATGCTGTCAATTGCAAGAGGGATGAAGAAATTGCACACGAGTGGATTATTGCATTGAGATCTCAAGGCATTGAATATCCTTCTTGGGAGAGTGAGTGTGAAGATAACCCACAAAGACATAGTTTGGCTCCCAATGTTATCTCGACATCTCCTCAACGTTAGCCTCAAGATAGGGGATTACAAGAGATGTGAGGGTGTGATTGGCATAAGGCTTTGGAGGGCACCAGAAGTGCTGCAAGCTTTGAAAGATGGAATGAAACCAATGTTTACTTGCAAGACTGACATTTACAGCTTCACATTGGTATGCTCTGAGATACTCACAGGATGCACTCCCTTCCAAGGTCATCACTTGTCAGACTATGATTTGGTTCTTTCAGGGAAAAGGCCAAGCTTGCTCCACATCTGAACAAACAATGGAGGAAGTTATTGGCAAGCTGTTGGCATGCAGATCTTCATCAAACACCTCAATTTTCTGAGATTGTTCATACTATAATTTCTGAATTTGAGAAGTTGTCCCTAAGCTATCAAAACTATATGATATTCAGTAATAACCTTATGTGGCAAGGCATGGAGTTTGACAGTTTTGGACTCAGAGCTAGACTTGGATGATTTGATCATCTAAAGAGGGCATTTTGGACTTAAGTTTCCTCAACTGTAGATATGCAACAAAAGCTGCTGGAGAATTCAGTGAAGGATGAGGGTTCTCTCCAAGGGCTAACATACATGGATCCAGCTGAGATTGGAATAGGAGAACAGATTGCAGAAGGCGGCCAAGCACATGTACATTTGGCTCTGTGGAAAACTGGTTCTAGGCCTTTGCATTTGGTTATGTGGAAGACCCATCATTCTAGGCCTGTGGTTGTGAAAAGGTTCAAACCAGGCCAAGTTGATGATGGTGTTGGCAGTTGCAGAGGCAACTACAGAAAGTAATGGCAGTGGGTTTGTCTGCTGATCCAGAAGTAGGATACATCTCCAAAGTGTTGGGTGTCTACATTCAAGGTACCACAGTGTCAATAGTTCTAGAGCACACGAGAGAGGGGATTTAAGAAATTGTATGTTCTGTTGTCGATTGCAAGAGGGATGAAGAAACTGCATGCAAGTGGATTGTTGCACAAAGATCTCAAAGCATCGAATATCCTTGTTGGGAAAGGCAGTGAGATGGTAAACCATGAAGATAAAAGTTATATGGCAGAAGTTATATCTCCATATCTCTTCCTTAGCATCAAGATAGGGGGGCTATGAGAACTATGTGAGTGTGGTGGGCGCAGGACTAATTCTGGAGGGCACCAAAAGTGTTGCAAGCCTTGAGAGATGGAATAATGCCCACGACATTCACATAAAAGACACAGCCACACAATACTCTGTTATGAGATGATACTCACAAGACACACTCCCTTTGAAGGTCATCATCCCTTGTGAGAAGAGTATGATCTAGTTCTTTCAGGGAAAAGGCGAGCTCTAGCCTTTCTCTAGCCAGCCATATTTTAGCAAACATTTGATGAGTTTGTTGGAAAGCTATTAGTATGCAGAAGATCCTCATGAAAGGCCAGAAATTTCGGATATTGTTCAGACTAAAACTTCTCAAATTTTCAATGTTTCGTTGACAAATTCTACCATCTTGATTCAAGGGTGCAAAGGTATGGATTTCATACTTAAAATCCATATGTCCCAAGAACAAATGCACTACATAACTCCCCCACATTCAAACATTCTAACTCAAAACTAGAAATAAAAGTGCTCCCAGAATTGCCTCAAAACCAAAAACAAAACTAAATACTACCAGATCCATTCATTCTTACTCAAAGCAAACAATAGACTCCAAACCAAAAACATCAATGACTCAAAAACAATAATTTGAATGCAACTATACTCACTCAACTTGACTCAAAACAAGAAACCATATTCAAAAATAGAAACCACAAACCATTAGAACCACATTGAAAAACCAATAACTCAAAATCCTAAAAAAAGTTGAAACAAAATGTTCTCACTCATCTTGACATGGAACCACAATCAAATGATAATTCAAAACCAAAAACACCAAAACAACATAGTGTTGCCCACAAAATCATTCATACAAACACAAAAAAATAAAAATGAAGACATCCAATGAACAATAATCCCAACAATCCAAACAAAATATTGAATTCAAAGATTAATCTTAAGCTAAATATAGGTGCTAATTTTAGGTTAATCAAGGCTAAAGTACCTAGAAGTTGACCATGGCCAAACCTAGACAAAACCTAATGTGAATGTATTTTAATATTGGTTCTAAAAATAAATAAATTCAATGACATGATGATAAGTCTATTTTTGTGATTCATGTGTAAAATCAAAATATTTAGAATCATTCACAATTGGTTGATGATCATAAATTATTTTGAATAATTTGTTTTTTTGGGGGCCTACCTTTGGAAATATTTATATAAATAAAAATTTCTCTAATGATAAATATAAAAATATTGCTCTTCAATGCATTTATATGATTAACAAAAAAAATTGATTAATTTTTTTTTCAGCTTTTCAACAAGTTCAATACATTTTATTATTTGGTCAAACATGGTTTTGAAGTGAAATCACATGCATGAATCATGTAATTATGAGTCTCATCACATGACCTAATCATGTAATTATAAACGCAACTAATTTGTGTTACATGCTTTAGAACATGACATTATTGAAATTTAATTGTGAAAATGTTGAAGTCATGAATGTTGCCTTTTGGTGTAATGAACACTACCAACATGAACAAATGTTTAAAGGAACATGAACCAAAACAAAGGAATGTATATACACTTGCAACATCACCAATAGGTATTTTAAGTTTTTCAAAATGCATTTTCCCCCATGAATGTTGATGTCAAAACCAATGTTGTCCATTTTTTTAATAATAAAGGAACCTTTGATCCCAATTCTAAGTCTTTTTTCATTTTTTTTATGGAACCTCTAGTTCAATCTTGAGATTAGTTCTTTGGGTTTTAGTTTTGTTTTCAATTTCATAAATTTAAAAAAAATCAGTCCTGTTTAAAACTAGATTTAGTTCCATTTCCCTTACACATAACTAAACATCATTATTTAATGTAATATTAGTTTGATCAACTAGTTAACACAATTTAAGAGAAAATTATGTAATATTAATTACATACAACCAATCAAAACCAATAATTTGCTTAAAATGTAAAGCCAAGCTTATATGTATATTTTACAAAGTTGTACTTATATAGTTAGAGAACATGATCAAAATGGGGAAACCCACATCATTCAGGTTTTAATTCAATTTTGAAAGAAGGTCGATTACCCACTCAAGTTCTTAGACCTTTTTCAACAAATTTATGGGTGCACCATGAAAGAGCTCTACACAATCTCTTGGAACTTTAGACCTAGAGAAACAATGTTGAGAGATTGAAGACCCCTTTGAGAGCTTAAATGCTTGGTCATTGATCTATCTACTTTAGTGGTGCGCATATTGTATAGATAGTATGAGGTACTATCAATTGGGTGTGGATACCCAAGAGAAAACACAAATGATTTGCCACACAAGAAGGCTTATATTGTCTCTTCAAAAATTCCAAGTACGTGTTGGTTAGTGTATGTATTTAAAAGAATTATAATATGTCCTCAAGTTCTAGGGTACCTAGATGTAATATGCTCTACAAAGACATTTTGATTTAGTGCAACAATTCTGCAAATCTTTCGAACCGATACCCAATTTCATGAACACCCAATTTCAATTCCTTCACTTTCTGGCTACACTCAAATTGAGGGGGAAGAAATACTAGGGATTGGAGGGTCAAACAAGGGCCCAAAAACAGCGTGACTTCATACCCACATGAGTTTTACTATCCCAAAAGAGTTCCAAGCTGTTTTCAATTGAATTTGCCACTTTTGTGGTGTTTTAGGGTTTAGGGTTTAAGGTACCAGATCTCATCTGACATCGGCACTCAGAATAACAGACCACTTAGTTGACAAAAACCCAAACACTACTTTCCTCTCAGAGGCTTGACAGCCTTACTAGTTCATGTACCCGGAGATATACCTGGCCTTCCAGACCAGTACCAATCCACAGATCTGGGTACTGAAGATTGTATACCCTGATCCAGATTCAGACCAACTTTTATTTATTTTTTAAAAATAAATATTTTTATTTAATAATAATAATAATAATAATAATAAGAATGACCCAATGGGGAGGTGCAAAATACCCTAAAAATTGTCCAGTTCTTTGACTCAGATACCATGTACTTGGGTCTGCTCTCATCCCTTTGGATTGCAGGGTAGAAGCCATCATATATATACCCATGTGTAGGTGTTGATTTGGAATGTATAATTATCATTTACCCAGGTCTTGATGTCGATTTGGAACATATAATTATCATTTACCCAGGTCTTGATGTCGATTTGGAACATATAATTATCATTTACCCAGGTCTTTCAAAACATTGCAAGTAAACAAACCAAAAGAAACATGGTTATCATTTTTCTTTCTCATTTTCTCCACCCTCTCATTATAAAATGTTTTATGAAGGAAAAAAAAAAATGCAATAAAGTTTGACACACTTTTTTCCATCAACTCAAATGATGATGCACTTGCACAAACACTTACTACTTACTTGACCCCAAGTCTGGACTCCTTCTGATGTCTCTGATAACACTTGATCTGGTGTCTGGATTCTGATGATACCTGAAGTCAGAACATCAATCAACACAGACAAACAACTTGTTTTTTCAGAGTCTGAACTCTGAACACAAAAACACACAACCCCATCACACCCCTCTTACAAGTTCCAGTACTTTCATCACCTACAAAATTGAAAGGTTGTACTGGAGAAGAAGATAGGCAAAAACATCATAAGGTGCTTTTAACAGGACCTTTTTTCCAAGTTTCTCTAACTACCCAATCAAGTGTTCAAACCTTCAAGTACTAGAGTTATCAGCAAAGTAAGGAAATTTTATTAAATACGAAATGCTGAAACTCAGCATTTACTGCCACAAGGTTCGAGAGTAATTATAATAGTTTGTATCTGTCGCAGCAGTGAAAACATATGTAGCAGCAGTGCAGGCGCTCAGGAAAAATGAAACTCAGTTTACCACCAAAATTGGTGGAAAAATTAGTTTGGGTACCAGTGATTTCCTTGTGTAAAATTTTCATTCCCGCGTTTGATGGCCTCTTATGCTGAAACTGGCTGTTCTCGCCCCCTAATCGCCTGACTTTACGGATAACTCTATCATGCTCAAATTCTCAGACCCATCTTCTCTACCTTATTAGGGCCGAGGCTTTTACCCCAGTCCCCTCTGACCCCAAATCAAGCTTTCTTTCTTCCTTCCTTCAAATTTCAATAGGATAGTATATTGTGACTCATATTATTAATTAAGTTCCCTGAACCTCCGATGTTCAATTTTTTCTCTTTTGTGTGATGTGCATTCTTTGATTGGCCCATCAAAATTAAATATGTAAATAAATAAATAAAATCATTCTTTGGATAGTCTCAAGTAAGATGTGTTGTAATTTCCTTATCTTTATTGCTTTGCTTAATATAGGCTAAAAGAATAAAACTTAGGGCAAAAGAGTATGGGATGAAGTGAGAGGAGCTATTAGGAACATGTTGGGGGAGCACATTGGGAACTTGATAAACACATATGGAGAGCCCATTGAGAACTTCATGGGAACATAGTGGGAACAACATCATAAATCTAATAACCCCACCTCATTGTTTTTGCCTAGATCTTGTGTTCTTTTGCCATTTTGGGCCTAGGCTAATAATGGAAAGGGGGCATAAAGAACTATAACTATGGGTGTATGTCAAATTTCAATGTGATCCTGCAAAGAGTCAGATGCTTGATTCTCACACTTGATAAATTGAATGAACCAAAGTTGACAAATGGGTTGGGTGGGTGGGTTAGGGTGGGTTACCAATTGTGATATGTGTGTGTGATTTCAATGACTCTAGGTAGTAGAGACTAGAATGCCCTTTGTTGGGAAATGGGTAGGGGAGGAGAAAGTACTACCTAGGGTTTAGGGTTTTGAAAATTCCTACTCTACTTGGGGTGTTTGAAAAAAACACAATAGGGTTAGGCTAGGTACTTAGCACTTACAAGTGACTTACTTACTCACTCTGACAACAAGGTAAAAAAAAAAGTACTCTTGCAAGCATCTATCTATCTATCTATCTATCTATCTCCCCCAAAGGCAATAATAATAATAATAATTATTATTATTATTGTAATTATTATTATTATTATAAATATTATTATATAAAAAGAAAATTGAAAATCCACCAACTAGATTAGGGATGTCATTAATTAACACACTTTACTCATTAAGTTACCACTCATCTCAAATGATTAAAGTAGTTCAACACTAAACCCTAAAACCAAATCCTTCACACAAATCAAACAAATCTATCATTTATATACTTTGCATCATTTGCAGTTACCATTTATTACTTATTATTATTAGCATGCTACCCTTTCTGTAGGCTTTCTAGCCTACCAACCCATTAAAAAAAAAACACTAGGTACCTATAAAATCAGTTGCCCTAATAAAACCCTAAACCCTATAACTATTCCCCCACCCACCATCATCAATCTTCAATTTGGATGAAAAATCTCTTACACCCATAATTAGGTAATCAAGAAATTAATTAGTTAATTAATCAATCACTCTAGATATGATTAATAGTCATCATAGTTGTCATAGTCATAGAGTGATTGATAGGAATCATGGGAATTTTTTTTTTCAAAATTAATTAATTAATTGATTAATTGATTTTTATGTGTGAATTTTTATTATGCTCATGGAATTGTTTTTCAAAATAATTAATTTTTTTATGTGTGATTTTTTTTTTATGCTGGGCAAGTTTCTGGAAGTAAAACTAATAAGCACCCCCCTTGGCTCAGCCTTTGGGTGGATACTTACTTCCAGGATTAGTTAAATAATTAAACAATTTAGTCAATAATTAATTAAATTAAATTAAATTATTAATTAATTGGTTAGTTTGTCTGGAGACTGATTAGTTAATAATTAACTTTAATTTTGGCATTTTCTTTCTTTCATTAAATAATTTTAATTTAATTTAATTTAATTTAATTTGCAAGCTGCAGGAGGATTATGACTGACCAGTAGTACAGAAGCTCTGACTAAAGTTATCCGGGGGATGGGGTGAAAACCCAACGGTCCTGGCTGTTGTCGTCAGAGTCCAACGGCTCCTGCTCCTCGGCTTCCTTTTCGCCGACTTTACTTTTTACTTTTTTTTACTTACTTTGGTTTTGTTTGACTTTTTTTACTGTACTATGGGGAAAAAAAAAACAAAACAAAAAGTGGCGATCAGATTTTAAAAGATTTAGCCAAATATGGCTATATATATATACCAGATAATGCAATACAAATTTTTAATTATCCTTTTTTTTTTTCTTTTTCCCCTCTTCTTGCCTCCTCCTACATACACACTTGAAAACCAAAATGAAGAAATTTTCTTTTAAAAAACAATTTTTTTCCCACCTCATTTCTGGCGATTAAAACCCTCCAAAACCAGTTCATTTTCGATTTTTTAAAAAATTATGCTTAATAAAATTTAATAATAATAATAATGATTAATAAAAAGGCTGCATGCAAGTTCTCCATAATCTTTTTTATTATTACCCCAACAAATGCAATCATTAATCTATTGCAGAAATAATTATTACTCAATAATAATTATATAACAGAATCACAAATTTTCCAGCTATTTTTTTTCATTTGAATTTTTTTTGGGGGTGGTGGTGAGATTTTCAGAAAAATTCCTAAAAAATTTCTCTTCTTCTTCTTCTTCTTCTTCTGCTCTGTTTGTGGATGGTAATTTTGAGAAGAACTTGAAGAAGAAGAAGAAGAAGCAGAGGTTGATGAATTCTGTGTTTGCTGTTGTTGTGGTGGTTTTGGGTTCTTGAGTTTTCACTCTGGAAGAAAACAAGCTAGTTGAATCCTGCTGTTGTTGTTGTGGTGGTTTTGGGTTTTTGAGTTTTCACTCTGAAAGAATTCAAGCTAGTTGAATCCTGCATTGTTGTTGTTGTTGTGGTGGTGGTGGTGGTGGTGGTGGTGGTGTTTTTGGGTTTTCAGTTTTCAGTACTGTACGAGGGTTTTTCCCCCCCCCAACCCCCTTCCCTTTGGTTTTCAGTTTTCAGGGAGTTGTTGGGTTGAGGGGTTTTTTTTTGGTGCGTGTAAATGCTTGCTGCATTCAATCTCCTCCTCGAGCTTCTGTGTTTTTGCTGTGTGGGTTTCTGTTTGTGTGGAGCAGCATTCATTATGTTTGTTGCCAAACTTTGTGTCCCGTTCATTCATCCCTTCAGTCATTGAAGGGAGGGTTTCTCTCTTCATGAAACACGGAATTCAATGTTTGTGTCCAAGCTCTCTCTCTTTCTCTCTGGAGGACAACAACACATTTGCAGATGAGTATTGATGAGTGTTCAATTGGACAAAAGACAACCATCATAGCCTGAGCTGAGCTTCCTGGAGCTTTAATCTCCTTGTTTAGTGTTGACGCCAGACAGAATTTTGCTGCTGCTGTTGTTGTTTTGGATATGCAATGCTGATGAACAGAAGCTTCTCAAGAAATGAGAGTGGGAGGCAGGGATGCGATAACCTAGAGCTTGGTAGCAGCAAATGGTCTCTGCTGCTGATGAGGAAGAGGAAGAAGAACTTGGGTTTTTGTTGCTGCTACAGCAATCTCCTCGTCTTCTTCTTCTTCACACTGTTGTTTCTGGAGAATCATCCCACTTGTGCACTGACGCCAGATGGTGAGCATTTTGTTGCTTTTAGTCCTCCCCACATCCCCCCCAAGGGTCAAGCCCATGCATCTCCGAGCTTTCTTTGTTATAAGAGAAATGAAAGACACATGAGAAATGAAAGACCCATGAGAGACTTACTTACTCTTGATGATAATTGTTTGTGGGTGTTTTGTTTTTTCTCAGGAGAGGCATTGCTCTCTTTCAAACGAGGACTGCTCGAAACCCATGGCGCGATGTCAAATTGGAATGAATCTGATCCTGATCCATGTGGGTGGTGGGGAGTTGAATGTCATGCTTCAAATCGCCGTGTCTCGAAGCTGTAAGACATGAGTTTCTTGCAGCACAGCATTTCCTTATCAAACAGTTTGTCATGCTTTTGTGCCGTGGAAGTGTTTCTTCTCAATTCATAAGTCTTCTTCAGCTACCAGCTTCAAAGAGATATGCAGGAGCTTAGTTCTCACATCAATCTGTGTGAAAGCTCTTCATGCAGAATAGATTCTTCAGCTTCCAGCATCCAAGAGCTCTGCAGCATCTGAGTTCGCACATCAATCTCTGTGAAAGTTCTTCATGCAGAAGACTAGCATTCGTTCTGTACCAAATTTGGGTTTTGGGTTTTGCTGCTGGCAAACAAATCAGCCCAACAACTGGAAAGAAGCTCAAGCTCTCATGGGCAATGTATGAGAGAGGAGAGTGAAGAAAAAATTTCCTGTTTGGAAGGGCTGATGGGTTGATCTTTGGGGCATGAATTTTGTAACAGGAACCTTCCATATCAAAACCTCCGAGGACCACTATCACCGGACATTGGGAAGCTGGACCAGCTCCGCAGACTGTATGTCCCCCACAAACTCTTTCTATGTCCATGTTCCAAAACCCTTGTCATACTGCATCATCTGCTGCTGGTTCTGGTGAAGCTCAGTGCATTCAACAGTTGATGATGAGGACTTGTGCAAGCCCTTTTGCAGAGGACTTCATCGAAACAATCTCTATGGTCCGATCCCACAAGAAATCGGCAACTGCACAACTTTGAAGGCACTGTAAGAGTTCAATCTTCCCAGCTCCAAGAGATTGTCTTCTTCTTCTCCTTCTTCTCCCAACTTCTGAGGAGTTTGAAGTTTGGGTTCTGCTTTGGATTCAAAGGAGAGCTAGCATCTTCTTCATGTTGTTTTTCTGTTTATCAAAGAGATGGGAAGTTGAAGCTCTCGGGGTGCTCAAAAGGTTTGATAAAGAGAGGATTTTGGTGCTGATTCTTTCTTCCTTCCTTCCTTCCTTTCTTGCAGATACTTGAGGGACAATTTTTTCACTGGTAACATCCCTGAGGAGCTTGGAAATTTGACACAGCTTACAAGATTGTGAGTGGCAAAACCCCCTGGACTTGAAATGATGTTTTTCTTTACTCGATCATGATTGCTTCGATTGCGTTAGCAATCTGACCACAGTTTCTTCAGATTCACAATTTCGTCAGATTTTTTCTTTCCCACTTTTTTGGCAACTTTCCTATTGATTCTTTGAGGAATTTTTGGGTTGTGGTTTATTTACTTCTTGGGTATGTATGTATGTATGTGCAGAGATCTCTCCAGCAATGGGTTGACAGGCAGCATTCCTGAATCCCTTGGCTCCCTCTTCAAGCTAACCTTTCTGTAAGAATCATCTGCCTTTTACAAACCTGCTCTCCTCTCATCTTTCGCCCCCATGCTTCTTCCAGCACCTAACTGGTACAAATCCTCCTTCTCAGGGCAAATTTCTTGGTGTTTTTATCTCTTCTCTTAGAATTTCATGCAAGGCTTTTCTTTTGATTTAAAAAATTGAATTAATTTTTTAAATAAATTTGCTTTTACATTTAAATATGTTTAAATTTTTTTGACGTGCTGAATCTATTTCAATGTGGACAAATAGAGGAAAAGCAAGTACTCCCTCTCTTGCTGTCTCCCATTTTATGCAAGCATCATTGTTTCAACAGATGGGTTTGTTTCTTTAACTCAATTCAATTTTTTTGACGGGGCCCTGCCTCTGTGAGAGGGGTTCTTCTTTGGTTTCTGCGTTTGTGTTTTTTTTTGCAGAAATGTTTCCACAAATTTTCTTGTAGGTGAGATCCCAACAAATGGAATTCTGGGAAATTGTACAAGTAACTCGTAAGTACTTGCCACTCTTGATATGTGCACTCTCTGAATTCCTACTTGTCACTAGAACTGCATCTATGGAATATACATATCTTCTCACAGGAATTTTTCATTTTCAGAAGTTTAACTTTTCCAAACCTAGGGATTTGATTTGGGTCTAATTGCAAATGCAGGTTTATGGAAAACCCAGGATTATGTGGTTTGCAAGTAAACGTGCCATGTCAGAGTTTTCCTCCTACCAATCAACCAAATGGGTCTGGTGTATTTCCTCCAGAAAGCACTCCCTCTCAAACACCAGCTGCTGTAGCAGGTGAAGCTCACAACAAATATAATATATATATATATAGTCATACAAACTCCCATTTTCTTCCTGTTTGGGATCTGCTGGCAGTAGTGATGAATACATTAAAAGGGTTGGGGCATGGATGATTGTAGGCTGGAATGCTGTGGAAGGTGGATCATCTTTGAGAAAATCGGCAAGCTATTCAAACGGATTACTGATCAGCGCTATGAGTACAGTTGCAGTCAGTCTGCTGGTGGCAGTCATTTGCTGCATTGGCTGGATTGTTTACAAAAAGCGCTGCAATAACTACAACCAAGTTTTGCATGGCAATGGTTCTGAAGGTAAAAATTTCTTTTCAACCCCAAGTTGTCATATTGTTTTTTTTTGGGTGTGCTGTCCAATATGTGACCATAGTTTTTTTGGCTTCTGAATCCAGAAGACTTACAAATGCCAGTACACTTTGTTGCAAATGTTAAGCACACCTGAGTTCTGGATGATGCACATACTTGTTGCCTTCCATGACCATTTGTTCCTGGTTGATTTATTTACTTTTTCATCTTGCAGCAAATGTGGGTTCCATGTTGGTGATGTTCCATGGTGATTTGCCATACACATCAACTGAGATTGTCAAAAGGATTGAGAATCTTGATGACACCGACATCATTGGCTCAGGGGGTTTTGGCACTGTCTACCGTTTGGTCATGGATGATGGATGCATGTTTGCTGTAAAGGCAATTGGCAAGCAAGGGACAGGCTCTGAGCGTCTGTTTGCAAGAGAGTTGGGGATCCTAGGTAGTTTTAAACATCGCAACTTGGTCAATCTGCGTGGCTACTGCAATGCACCTGCGGCTAACCTATTGATTTATGACTATGTACCTAATGGAAGCCTGGAGCAACATCTACATGGTGAGTGGGAAGAAACCCTAAATCCTTCATGCCTTTTTGCTGGTTTGTTGAAGAAGCTCTGGGAAATCAATTGTAGGCAACTTGAGGAATTTGAAGAGTTTAAAATCTTGTTTGGTGTAGAATTTTTTTATTTCAATATCTGAAAAATTGCTAGGAAGTTTTTTGAGACGGTCTTTGTCTGTGGGTAATTTGTGAAGAATTAGAGGCACATCAGGAGAAGCTTAGCTGGACTGCACGGATGAGGATAGCACAAGGCTCTGCACGAGGGCTTGCATACCTACACCATGACTGTTGTCCCCGCATTATTCACCGAGACATCAAATCCAGCAACATTCTGCTGGATGACTGCATGGAGCCACATGTAGCTGATTTTGGTCTGGCCAAGCTATTGGAAGACAATGACTCTCATGTGACCACCATTGTTGCTGGCACTTTTGGATATTTAGCTCCAGGTAAAAAACACCTCACCCACTGTCAAAAGAGGGAGTTGTTCTCACTCAGGTTAGTAGGCAATCCCTTCAGTGCTTATTGGGATTTTTCACTCATGCAGTGGATATTTAAGAGCTTGTTCTTGGAATCAGATCACTTTGATCATAACCTCTGAAGGATTTCTAATTTGGGTTTTTATTCAAAGGACGATTTCTCGAGACAAGGAATTAGCATTGCTGCTGGAGGTAAATTAACAAGGAACTGTTGGCTGTGTGGTGCGGAGGGACACCAGAATACATGCAAAGTGGGCGAGCTACAGAGAAGGGGGATGTATATAGCTATGGTGTACTGTTGCTGGAGCTGCTCAGTGGTAAACGACCAACTGATCCTTTCCTCCTAAAGAAGGGGTTGAACCTGGTTGGATGGGTGAGTTCTTCACAAAACTGAAATGCAAAAGCTGAAATGGATGTGTAATAATTATACCTTGTGAAAGAAAAAACAGAGTTCAATTTTGCAGTCTCTGTTCAGACAGATTCTTGCATACATATGTATAGATATATGTGTAACAACGGTTTAGGGTTAAGGGTTTAAGGTTTATTATGTATATACAATTGTATTTTTCTTCAGCAGAGACTTAACTTAAAATTTTTGATGCACCCATTTGGACAGGCAACTTCTTGCATCAGAGAAAACCGGCAACTAGACATTGTGGATGCGAAATGTGTGGAAGGGGTTAGCCAAGAGCATGTGGAGTCTGTTCTGAAGATTGCAGCAAGGTGTATTAATCCTGAACCTGATGAGCGGCCAACAATGCAGTGGGTAGTGCAGATGCTAGAGTCGAATACAGTTTCTCCCTGCAATAGTGACCTTAGCACTTTCTACAACTCACCTATGTCAGACCATGCTAATAACAATACCCATGGGCGATAGCATAGTCCAAGTAGTAAAACTGGATCTTTAGTAGTTCCCATCTAAGTTGACAGAATACCCATCATTCTTTTGTGCACACCACCCCATTCAAAACCATTGTTTAGAATATACACTAATAAAAGCTCCCCCAAAGAGGGCGGGGGACAAGCATTGGAAGCCTACTAGGTAGGTAGAAACCATGTGTCGGAGTCAGTACTAGATTATTTCATTGCCCAACTAACTACTATACAAGACCTCACACAAATTCATTCATGCTGAAAAAAATGTCATGAGTTGGTCTATGAGACGGCCACTTCAATTTTATTTTGCCTTCAAATTTTTGAGGCTTTGAAGGAGGATTATAGGCAAAAAGTGTCTTTGAAGTCTCATCTTTTTGGCATGCATGTTTGTTTGTGCATTTGAGTTTATTATTGTTGATAGTGTTGTGTTGATCTAGTTGTGTACGACAAGTTGTTGAAGCACATTTGCATCCTTGTTTGAAGAACACATATCAAGCATGTTATATCCCTTTTACATGTTACATCTTTAAAATTAAGATGAAACACAAAAGATAGACCTAATTTCAAAAGTTGGAAGGGGTGGAAAGAGACAATAGTGAAATGGGGAGGAATGGGTATTCAAGGAAAAAGAAAGGCAAAAAATGAAGGTAAAGTACTAAACAACACAACTTGAAAGTTGAAATTGTAGCAAAAGATCAACCAATCTACCACAATATTATTCATCAAATCCAAGGATAATAGATATGAGTAGTAGCTAAGTAAGCAATAAACGCATGATAAATTTGTTGTTCAAGTGAAATAAATAAACCAACTATGTGAAAACAAAACATGCAAAATGACTCAACTTTATGCGTTAAAAACACATATGGAGCCAATCCTTGGAAATGTTTTTTAAAAGTTGCATTTACGAAAATTATGAACTAAAAATTCCTTGAAATCAAATCAAACAATTTTGGGGAAATTTGGGTGCTTTCTTGGCATTGTTGAAAAACCTAGTTAAAGTAGACTTGGGAAATTTTTACACTTACTCAACATTGAATTTTAAGTAGTGTTTTTGTCATTGAAATTTCAATTAAATTACAAAACATAATTTTTGAAAGGAAAAAAATTAATTGGCTGTTGACATACCTCCTCTCAGTGTGGAGGCATGTTTGGATGACTTAGTCAAAGAAGGCTGGTTTTTATACGTAGGGTAATACCTCGGGCATTATCAAAATAAGGGCTTGAACAAGGCAAAGTTGAGGCAGGCTCAATTCCAGTAATAATGCCGATGGTCAAGGGCATTACACTGGAAAAATAGACAATTTTTTCAAAAACCCAAGATACTCAACTGATGTTTAGGGCGCTGATAAAGAGATATGAATGCAAGAATGAGTTCCTTTGCCCTTCGAAATGGGTGGTATCACGAGAAAACAATTTTAAAATGACCAGCAAGCATTCAGTTTCCCAAAATGCTGTGTGGGTTCTTACACTCTTGTAAGCATTCGTCGAATCCGAGCAAAGGTTTGGATGTAAGTGCATCTCCAGTGGTGCTCAGTACATTAAAATTGAATGAAAAAAAGTCAAAACATGGTGGTTGGTAAAAAGGCACAGTAAGTAACGTTGTGCACCTGAAGAAAAGAGTGCAATAAATATGATCTGACTGACTGCTGCTCAGTGTTTCTGATTGACCCATCATACTGATTGGTCCAGGTGGTTTGCTGTTAGTAGATCCCTACCAATTTGCTGTTCTAGTTTTAGTTTCATGGGTCGGGTTGCGAGAAAGTAAAATAACTAAACTTGGATGTGAAAAATATTTTTGCAGGGTCACATACTAAGCACTGCTGGAGATGCTCTGGAAATTTAGGTCGGCTTTGGATACTCTAAAGGGAATTGTACCTATTTGAATTTAGGGTTAGGGTTTGGACGGTGAGGAGAGAGACAGAATTCTTTTTTTTTGCCAAGGTTTGTGAAACAGCAGCAATCTCTTCTTCTTCATCATCATCATCACGAGTGCAGCAGCAAGTGCAAGAAGATCTATCTTTTTTCTAGACAATAAAACCAGCAGCAAGCAATTGCTCCACCAACACATGGAGTGGAAGAGGGAGGTGGACCAGGAGGAGGAGAAGCTTCTTGCTTGTGCCATTTGTCCTCTCTGTGTGCACCTGCAATTCCACTTTACCCATCAACAACTTTTGTACAATGCACTGATTCTTCTTCTTCTTCTCACAGTAGGTGTGTTGGGTTCTTCGAAAGTGTGGGAGCATCTCAAGATGGTATCTTGTTGAACACTCACACCCACTAGGCGTGTTTTCTTGGGGAGTGTTCAAGAAGATGTCATCTGGAGATTTGGTCACTTGGAATGGAATGCCATGATTTGGGGACACGTGCAATGGGGGCAAGCAAGGGCAGAAGAGGGCACTGGAAATATTTTGACAACTGCAACAGGAAAAAAGGTGTGTGGCCAGCCAGACTCTGTTGCTTTTTGTGGAGGTGTTGAATGCATGTGTGCCAGTGTAGTTGCACTTCTTGATGAAGAGGTTAGGAGTGTGCATGAGCAGGTCATTCAAAGTGGTTGCAAGTCTGGTGTCTTATGGGGGGGAGTAGCGTAGTGGACATGTATCCAAAATGTGGGAGCCTTGAGGATGCCATCTTGGGCGGGAGTAAGGTAGAGAGTCTTGGGTGGGAGTTGGGAGTCCCAGGAGGTTGACGGTCCTGGGTGGGAGTTGGGAGCATTGGGAAGTTGAGAGTGTTGAACAAGATGCCATCTTGAGATTTTGTAAACTTGGAATGCCATACTTGGAGCATCTGCTGCATGGGCATGGTAAGGAAGCTCTCCAACATTTTGAACAGATGTGTGAAGAAGGTGTGATGATAGCTAGATGATATCACTTTTGTTTGTGTTCTCTGTGCTTGTAGCTATGCAGGTTTGGTGGATGAAAGGCATGTGCTGTTATGCTTCAATGATCACAGACCATATGATTTCTTCAAAAATCAGAACATTACACCTGCATGGCTGACATTCTTGGCCGTGCTGGCCATCTACAGGAGGCAGAGAGTATGATCAAGGCAATGCCCTGTAAATCAGATGTGGCTTGCATTGACTGCTTTACTCTGTGGTTGTAGAATTCATGGTAATGTGGAGATGGGAGAACATGTTGGTAAATGGGTTCTTGAATTGGAGCTTGAAAATGCTGCATGTTATGTGCTGCTTATCAGCACCTATCTATGCTGCTGCTGGCAGTAGTTGTCTTTATGAGAATTTTGAACAGCAGAGAAGGGGAAAGAGGTGTGACGAAACAGCCAGCTTGCACCTGGAGTGAAGTGAATAATGAGGTGCATGTGTCTGTAGCAGATGATCAAGACCACCCTGAGATGATTGAAATTCAAGCAGAACTGCAGAGATTGTCAACACTCGTGCATGATGTGAGGTATGTGCATTCTATGAAATTCTTTTCTGCATGATATAGAAGAAGAAGAAAATCTGCATCTGTTTCCTTTCCAAAGTGCAGGTTGTTAGTGGGTGGGTAGTAACATTCATTTGCAAAACGTGTTGACAATGGACGATGTGGGTGTACAATGTGAAGTCATTTATTGTTAATAGTCCAATTATTGAATCTGTTAATAACATTCTTGAGAATTTGTTTGTTGTTTTGGACATAGTAGATCAATTGATTATCAGCAGATTCTTATTTTAACTAATCAAAATATCAAATGGCACATAAGTTTGATTCAACTATATTCATCCATATATAAACATAATGTCTATGTATATATATATATACACTTAGGCTCCACGGTGCTATGCACTACCAGTGATGATTTTCCTTCTTATTATGTTCCTATATGATTACCAATAATTCATCATTATTTATTTCAATGTCAAATTTAATTTCAATTAATATAAATATCATGGACATGAAAATGCACATGTTAATTTGCCTTTTTCATATCCATGTTGGTGGGCAATGAAAGGGGTGAAATAGTTATAAGGATAAGAGATCCCTATTAGGATTATTGTCTTAAACCCTAGTTTTTGACCCTTAAACCCTTGTTACCATACCCATACTAACCTTGTCCTTGATCTAAGTTGGGTTAATGAATTTTTCAAAAAAAGTTTCAGAAAACCCATTTAGGCACATCTCTGTGCAATTTCATGATACACCCAGATTCTCCTAATTACAAGAGAGATGATGATAAGAACCCTAAAAAAATCCTGCATGATTCAGGAGAGTAAAATTTGTGAACCCAAATTTCAAATGGAAACCACCATCAAGAACAAAACATGTTTGTTGTACCCAAATTTCAAATGGAACCCATCTTCAAGAACAAAACATTTTTGTACCCAAATTTTAAATGGAACCAAATTCAAGAGCAAGAAAAAATTGTACCCAAATTTTAAGTGCATTAAATCTAAATTTAAGGAAGTGTTTTAATTTCTAGAAGTGCATTCTTTACATGATACTTTGCAGACTGGAATTGTATGTGACATGATCATGGGGGAAGGGAAGTCACTTACATTTTTACAAAAATTAAATCAGTTCAAAATGAGGTATTTGTTTATTACTTTGAAGGTAAAAATTATGAGTGTTTAGAAAATAAAATTATGCCCCCAAATGATTCAGCAAATATTTATAATTTGAGCAATTCATTTGAAAATATAATTAAAGATGTATATTTTATTTATGAATGAGTTTATATATTCATCAATTGTCAAAAATAAAATATTTATAAATTTAAAAAGGTAGATAAAAAAAACATTTCCCTCATTTATAATTAGGTAACAAAATAATAAATACACTTTTGAACACTCAAGTGGTACCCAAAAAATACAAAGAGGCACTTGGAAACATAAAAACAAGGAACCTTCGTCCCAAGGGGAACAACTCTAGTATGTTTTTGACCTTGTTGTATATAGACAAGGGTTATGATATTAATGTACTATCTAATATAGGGAGGTGTTAGATAGGCTTGTGTGTAGGAGGTGTGTGAAAAATATCACCCATGAAATTGCTAGATTTGGTGGTCTAATTTTTTTTTTCTTAATTATCTTGAGTCAATTAAGAAATTAAAATGTGTAATAAGATTTGGTGGGTTTGGGAAGATTTTAGGGGACCAATTGCAATGGTTGAAAGGAACCATTATATTCAATGGGTTATGTGTAAGCCTAAAGATTATTTTTTTCAAGCCAATGGGATTATTAGATTTGGTGGTTTGAATTTGTTTTCTTAGTTATATTGAGTGAATTACCTAACATAACATTTCAATGTGTACTAATAGCAACAGTCTAGCACATAACTTTATGCACTTTGTTCATTCTAAAGGTGAATGAAGAATTATGTAGTTTTCATTTGGTCTTGCAGGTTTAGGAATGTTAAATCAAGTGTTGTTATTGTGAACTATTTTGGAGGATGTTCATTAGATGTTACCATGAACTCTAAGTTCATTTTTCAAAACTTCAATGAACAAGTCCATCACACATCACCTACCTACCTAGGTTATGAGGTAGGTGTGTGATGTTTCATATTTGCTCATTCATTTTTCACTAGTGTGGTTTATGCCATTTGAACACATATATTGTAAAACTTAAAATGATACACCTTTTTTAGTCTAAGTCTGAAATTTCATTTTTTAATTAAAATTTTGGACATTTTATTGAAATTCCATTGAAAGAAATTACTCAAAATTCAATATCTCATGCACATTGAGTCCAAAAATTACAAATTTGTCTCCATAAAACCCTACTCATCAAGAGCTTTCCAATAAGACCAATAGCATGTTGCAAATTGCCTTTAGAATTTTAGTTTCAATTTTGTTGAATTTTCAATTACAAAATTGTTTGATATTCGATATTTCTTGCATGGTATGTCTAAACAATACAAAACCATCTCCATGCAACCCTACTCATTGAGGCTTTCCAATGGTACCAAGAGCATGATGGGGATGTTTGGGTTTGGGAAATCTCAATGTCACAAAACAAAACAATCAAACTACCTTTTTTAATAGTAGGATATTACATATAACCTTATGAAAAAGGAGTGAGATGTGAATGTGAAAAATTGATTAGTAGTAAGATTACAAATTTCAACCAAATTATGATCCAAGAAATATTCAGATTGAACTTGGACAACCTACTTTAATCTTAGGACTAAATATTTAAAGTAGAAACAATCAAACCTAACATCACATTGTGAAATGACTTTGCTCTTTATGGGAAGTTCAAACTTCAAATTAAAATTTTCTTTCAAGGCATTTCCAATGTTCATTCTACACTCTATGCTAATAACACTTTCAAGTGACAACTATGGTTGCTCTCAAAAATTGCATCCCACCATTGAGCTACACATTAAAAATGGATGCCAAGATTTTGAAATTGTTTTGTTGGCCCGCATTTCTCACATGCATACCAAGACCACACCCACATTTGTCATGTGTGTTTGGTGACATTCATAACAACATTGTGCCATGTGCAAAACATGGTGTCACAAACCATTACCAAATCTACAAGAACATTGTTGGGCAAGAAGAAAAGGGAAAATGATAGCTGAGGTGTGTGCATACTTTGTGTTTCAACAAACAAAGGAACTCAACAAACTTTCCATGGTTGTGTTTTCCCCATGCAATAATATTTGTATAATGCATTAGTTACAACACCATAAGTAAGCCTTAGAACAACCACAATACACTTTTGCAAAGTAGACAACCCCATGGTGCCCCAAACATCTCATTGTTACATAAAATATCCATCACATGTGCACACAATAGTGACAATTCATAAAAACAAAGAACACTTTAACTTGTAATTACAATAAAATTATCAATCTTCATAGACGAGGTTCTCAAAAAAATAAAATTGCACGATTCTTTTTTCACCAAGCTACCAATCTCTCATAGTATTTAGTCAACAACCTAGTTGACTACCCCCATGAACTTGATTTGCATCAATGTGATCCAAAAATTATCGTAATGTGATTCAAAAAAATTCGTCCTATGTTTTGTCATCAAACAAGTTCAATTGCAACCCAACCAATAATTGCTATCATCATTCCTCTATGATGTCTACAAATAACAAAACACAATAATCAACAAGAAAACAAAACAAAACAAGAAAAAAACATTGAATGTTGCATAATAGGAAAAAAACAATGAAACAATGACATGCAAGTCTAAATTCGGTCAATTAATGATCATGTTGCACTTGTGAAGTTACAAAATGAAGAACAATAACATCAAGGTTCTTGCAAACACATTCAAAAACAAGGATTGAAAGCTACAAAAGTTATGTTTTGAAACTCCTTGCAAAAGCATTAAAAAAAATCAAAACCTATAGATGCAACACATTAAGGTCCTTATAAACACACTCATAAAGAAGAAAATCACAATATATAGAAATTGCAATAATAAGGAAAAACATCAAAGGCACGATATTCATGAAGTGACATATAGATGTAAGTGATCACAGACAATGGGACATACGTAAGGCTTTAGGGTAGGTTTGACACATGTCTCTTCCATAAACCCTTGGAAGTTTGTGGTACAAGGAAATTTAGGGTTTTAACATTGGAGATGCCTTCAGGATCTAGAAGTTCTCATTTAGATGCATGCACCTTTATAAAACATGACCATCCATCATATGCACACATAATATTTGAAATATCATTTACACATTGAATCAAGTTTGAACCAAAATTTTATGCCCAAATCCTACACCAACACATAATCTCTTTCTTATGGGTAGAGCCAACAAACATAGGGTTTTAACTATGGGACCACAATAGGTGCTAGTTGATCCAAGACCTATGAAGCAACCAAAAAACTAACATATCCATGACTATCCGTTTGATTTTGAAAATTGGCACATCCATAATTAGTAGGAAAAATTAACAAACATGTATAACCTTATTGTCAAGTTTATTCTTATAAATTGGCCCAAATTTCAATGTGTTTAATTTTTTTGCTGGCAAATTTTTGCCACTTGACCACAAAAAAAGGGTATGCAATTCATACAAAATTGAGGGAAAAAAAACCTACTCACCAATCCATATCCTTTTATTAAAACATGTTGAACAATATGCCATGTTGGAATCTAGGAATGAAGTTTAGAATATCATAATTGGACAACTCTAGTTTGGACTTGCCCATAAGGGGTAAAGCTATTACACAATTAGCATCTTGTTTGAATTTGTAAGAAAAATCCCTTCCGAAGGAGACATAAAATGTAGTTGTATAATTTTTTCTTTTTTTCTTTTCTTTTGTTTTCTACCCAAGGCTCTTGTCACATGAACATTCCTCATTGGAGTCAACAAACTTGAATTTCAAGCCTTCAAATTGGAAACTACTCACATATTTGGAACCACCTCACGCCTGGACCAAATAAGACCACATGTGACATGTAATTGGGTATCGTAAGGGTTCCATTCTCAAAAAAAATTTGGTTTTTGGATGGAACCTTTGATTCAATTTTGAAATTAGTTTTTGGGATTTTTAAAACTTTCAATTCCAATCATTTTGACAAAGAATTTAAAGTTAATATGATTTAAGACAACTTTTGTCCAATCCCATCTTCATTATACACACAATTTTTAAAATAATGTTAATTTCAAAAATTCACAATTCTAACTGCTAGTTCTTTACAAATTTTATCATCAAAACTATTGTTTCTTTGATGTTTTTGAAACCATTGAAAATTTTGATTCTCCGATTTTGATTTTTTGATTTTTTTTTTCCCAAAAAAATTGGAATTGGTGGTTCTTTAATCATGAAATTTCTTGAAGAATTGAAACCACCTATTATTTTAAAAATCAAATAACTACACAACATTGCTAATTAGAGGTTAGGTGTTATCAAAATTTTCATCTTGAGGTTTACACTACTTGGTAGTATATGAATGTCACAAATTTTATGGTGTGCTTGGCCTCCATAACATCTTTTTAAGGGACCTAATTTATGAAGATTTCAAAATATGGTTTTGGGCAATACATTTACACAATTCTTTGTAATAAAATTGGAATCTAATGGGAGAATTTTGTTGCAAATGTGTTGCACATAAATTTTTTTAAACATGGGTGTACAACATGTTTATTATACATTTCATAGATGGGTGTAGACATGGTAAAGTAAATAGAAAAAGTAGTTTGCCCAAAATCCCATTTAAAAATGAAACAAATTTGAATATACATATAAAAACTAGATTAATATTTTTTTTGTGTAAGTAAAATTTTGAAACCATTAGCTCCTTTATTGAATTTATGCTAGGTTTAATACAAAATTTTGAAAAAAAATAGTATAATAAAAGTAGGTTATAAATAGATTTGAAATTGACTAGTCAATATGGTTTTCAAAATTATTCTTACATTAAAAGTTTGATATATTATAATAATAATATATAAAATTTGAAAATATATAAGTATATTTTAAGCATCTATTAGCTCTTTTTTTTAAATCAATATTTCATCTACTTACAACCCATTTTGTAAAACTACAAATCTTGTGCAAATATATACATATTTTTAAAATATTTCAAAATCTATGTGAAGATGTGGTTCTTCAATATCATAATGATAAAATAAAAGATGATCCTCATATTTATGAATAATTGGGCCAATTCAACACTAACTATATTATTTTTAGAAATCTTGATATTTTCCAAACAATTCAGAAATGTTTTTTTAGAAGGAAATGAAATATTTGGGAATACATCATTTGTCTAAATGAAATCTTTAAATTTAATTAATTATTTTAAAAAATTGTGTTGAAATGGCCAAAGTACTATGATAATCATTCAATAAAATAACATTTCTACTTTCAATACATGGCTACTTGCAAACTTTTGTGATAAGGAATAGAGACTATTTACTTGACCGTGAACATATGCATTGTTTTACTATGCCATAAGCATTTCCATTGTTTGATGATCACAAAACAAGGGAACATGAACAATGGGCATGTTTGAAATTGTTTGATATCATTAACCAAACCTCATATTGATCTACTAGGTATGTGTAAATACTATAGGTATTGGATAATTGATGGATTCTAAATGTCGTTAAAGTCCATAGAAAAATATAAAAGATGCCATGATTGATGTTTCCGTGTTTTTAATTACAAATCAAATAAGTCTATGTGCAATTTAGGTTGTTTATCAAGTCCTCAAGAAAAATGCAACTGATCATTGAATTTCAAGTGAAATTTCCAAATAAGTATCATAATTGTTTATTTAGATTTGCAAAATTGACATCTATACTCTAAAGTTGTTCATGTTTGATCTTAAAGTTCCTAATCACATCAATCAAGATCACAAAGTCAATTTATTAACATTAATCCCAATATTTTTAATAACAAAGAGTTTTGGAATCAATCCTTAAGCCTCAATTGACAATTCAGATTAAGAATTTCCCCACATTTAAACTCGGGAGGTGGGTGTTAAATAGGTGTAAACATCTTGGATTCTTATATGGTTGGTTTCAAGGGTTTGTCTTATGTTGCAAGTGTTGGCAAATCTTGCCACAAATGATGGTTTGTGCATCTTAAATGGTTTTAGGATTTGAAAAAATCATGTTACAATCATTTCAAGCAACCATCAAAATTTTAAAACATTGTTGCCCTTAAAGAAATTATAACAACTCATTTCAAGATTTAAACATTGGATTAACCATATTCTTCTTTTTAATTGTGTTGATTATTTCATGAGATAATTGATCTCAAATTTGGGTGATTAACACCCAACATTGATAGGTTAGGTTTCCAATAAGCTAAAATGAAGTTCCTTAATAAAAGACTACATTTATCCAAAGATGAACTAGTTAAACATGTACATGGAACATGTTCATTGATTTGTCCAAACCATTTGTGATTGCTAAGGAAAGTCAAGAATTGTCTAGAAGATTCCTTTACAAATCTAATCTCAAACCTTGTCGTTTGTTCAATGATGCAATTATTTGTGGTTTGAAGAAACATTCGAGCAACATTCATATTTAATTGAGATGCATATTATTTGGGAGGTGAGTTATTGGACCAAAAAAAATTCATATTCAAAAAAGTGGGGAGATGAAAGGAAGTATGTAGGTTTGGATGACCCAAATAGATAAATACATAGACATAATACACCATTACTTTTATTATATACTTTCTCACATATATATGAGGGACGATGCCAAAATCAACTTGACCATGTAAAATACTCAAGCACATCCTTAGAAAAATCCAATTCCTCAAAAAAAAAAAACAATTCCATGTAAATGTGATATGTATGTGCATATACATGCATATATAAAAAAAACTCCCCTAGTTTGAAATGATTATTTGTTGTACTTGACTTGGAATTTAAAATGGAAAAAATCAAAGATATAGTGGGTTTTTTCACATAATGCCAACAATGATTTTTTTGCCAACAATGGATTTTTGGGGGGCAAATTTTCAGCTCTTGGTCAAACAAAAAATTGGAAATTTTCATTTTTTAATGTAAAATTGACCAATTTTTTTAATTTTTCATTTTATAAATTTGGTGGAAAACTTGGCAAATTTTCAAAACAACTGAAAAGAAAGAAAAAGAAAAAACACATTGAATGCCAATAGTTCATGTTCAATACTTGCTAGTAATGGTCTCCTCACTACTTTAATTCTTACCATTCTTCAAAAAAATACAAATTTGATTGTACTCATACGATAGTAATATGTAGAGAGAGAAAGAGTTAACAATTTGTCTAATACTTATACCATTTTGGTAATAAATGTTTTTGGAGATTTCTATACCATTACCATTATGCAAATTAGTAAATGATAAACCATATACTTGCCGAAGCTTGATGTAGTGCAACTCCCTTCTTAAAATTTTCCGATATTTGTACACTACCATGATAATTTCACAAGTGAGTGTGAATAAATAGACTAAAAACTTGGTACCAATTGAGATGTGAAGACCAATTCCCCCAATTTTGGCACAAAAGCTCTCATAATTATATCGTGGTATAATTTGCAAAATATTTTGAGAATTTAAAATCATTAACAATGATATTTTGAATTTAATATGGACATTAAGAAAATATCTTAATCTTGAGAAATATTTTCACCATTTCACAAGAAGGAAGCAAATTTTAAATGTGTATTGGATGGATGGTATTGGGAGTGAAAAGCCTTGTCAATCTTTTTGGTCTTTTTATATTTCATTCGAGGATCATGAATCCGGATGGATGGATGGTATTGGGAGTGCAAAGCCTTGTCAATCTTTTTGGTCTTTTTATATTTCATTTGAGGATCATGAATCCGGATGGATGGATGGATGGTATTGGGAGTGAAAAGCCTTGTCAATCTTTTTGGTCTTTTTATATTTCATTCGAGGATCATGAATCCGGATGGATGGATGGATGGATGGATGGTATTGGGAGTGAAAAACGTTGTCGATATTTTTGGTCTTTTTTTATTTCATTCAAGGATCATGAATCCGGATGGATGGATGGATGGGTTGAAAGTGGAGAGCCCCTCATATGATTATTTTTTAGTATTTTATTTCACCAAAGTACAATGAATCGGGTCGACAATGCCAAAATTTAAGAATCCCAAAATTCGGTTCGAGAACCCCACCATGATATCAAGGAGGGGAAGAGTGTAAAGCCTTTTCCTTCACACTTCGAATCCAAAGAATCGTCACAAATTTCAAAAATCGGTTTTTGTCGTCGTGTGTTGTCGTCGGCCAATTTTTTCAATCGACTAAGAAAAATAATTATTCGTTTTACTTTCATACACCCAATTAGAGCGAACCGATTGCAACCAATTTTCAAAAGTGAGTTTCAAGGCGTTACGCAATTGAATGCGACCAAGAAATTTTCATCGTTTGTTTCACACACGCACAAATAATAAGAATGAACACACATCCCAACATTCAGTTTAGGGTTGTGGATGACCCACCATCATACCTAATCATGTTCCCAATGTTGTGTTCTCACCAAGTTCTCTATGGGTTTCCAATGCGCTCCCAAAGTTTTCATATGTTCCTATATATTTATATATAATCCTTTTAATGTTGAAAATTTCACAAGTTTTGTTTTTTTTTTTTTTGAAGAAAGCAATTTTGTGAAAGAAAAATGTAGACTTTATAAGAATGTGTTCGACTATTTTTGTTCTGAGATGGAAACTTCAAAATAAAATAACTATTTGACATTGAAATGTTGAGCTTGCCATGGTACTATATAATGTGAATTGGCAAAAGCCCAGATTTCCACACACACCCCCCCTCCCCCCCCCCACCCAATTTTGTGATATCGAGAATTTGGATTTTTTTCAAAAATTAGAAATTTTAGTTGAATTTACACAAGAAAAAGATCTAAAGAACTTTGTGGGGGGGGGGGGGGAGGGGCAGGGGAGGGCCCCTGACGACCACAAAGCCAAAC
>Ga0116231_10002048_pt1 | contig 42163 bp, 37 predicted proteins | sample S1TSphgellanicum_2_FD_89695 | JGI IMG/M metagenome (GOLD analysis project Ga0116231, IMG submission 89695) | Host-associated microbial communities from peat moss isolated from Minnesota, USA - S1T2_Fd - Sphagnum magellanicum MG | ecosystem: Host-associated > Plants > Peat moss > Unclassified... | reverse complement strand
TTTTTTTATAAAATTGTATTTATTTTTTTTCTTTTTTCCCCCCTTTTTTCCCCAACCTGTGGCTTTTTTTTTTGGGGTTGTTTCCCCCCCCCCCCCCCCCAATAATGTAAATTGCATTTTAGTGATTCATTAATTTCAACAAATTTTTCTACCATTCCTTTAGAATATTCTAAAACAAAATCCATGTAAATAGTAAGGTCAAAGCACAATTGGGGTACCCCTTTAAAAACATTAAAAACTCATTCCTAAATACTTAGATTCACCTTTTTCTTCACTTTTCTTTTATGACTTGTTTTAGATTTCCCCTGTTTTTTTCATGTTAAAATGAAATAATTTTGTTCCAAATTTATATAGGCATCTAAAATATCTATTTTTCTCATTTATGAAAGTAAAAATAGTAAAATTTATCCAATGTGAGCCATGTTTTATCAATGGCCCAAAATTCCAAGAAATTTCACTTTAAATTTTTTTCTACATTGCAATAGGGCACGTAGTTTTTGTCACACTCATACATTTTATGTACATTAGTATCTAATGTGTTTGTGATAAGAATCTTGGGTTACAAAACTTTATTTAAACATTCTTTATGAGTCCTTGAACTTTTTTTTTTCAAGAGACAAAGTTTTGAATTTTAAAAAAAAAAACTTGGTAGGAATCTTAAAACTTGTTCAAATTTGACATGTTATGCATAAAATAATACCTTAGTAATATATCTATGCATGAAGATAATAAAACTTTCATATGAATGTGCCATTAAATTACAACATGTTTTAAGTGAAGGGGTCCACTGGATACAAAAGGAGACGGTCCTTTTTAGTACCCCAACCATATTTTGATGTAATAAGACTATTTTGCCCTTCTTCCTCTTGTGCACCTTGTTCCACCATCACAACATCTTGGTTTTGGGGGTGGTGGAATCAAATCTTGAACATTACAAGGCATTAAAGATTCGCCCCAATCATTATCTTGTGTTTCCAAATCGAATTCCTCATTAAACATGGCTATAAGTGATGGGAAAAGATGCTAAGAATGAACAAGATGAAACAACACATGTTGGAAGCAAGAAAAAAAGGAAAAAAATACACTAAAAACCAAAAAATATGACAAAACACATTCAAAAAAATATGTTGGAAAAAAAAATGCAAGATCATTATTACAAAATTGGGCCAAAAATAATTACAAACACATAGTGCAATTGTAGAACAAAGAATTGGAGTAACATACAATGCAATTGAAACACAAAAAATGCAAATGCAAATGTTTACCATTAAAGATATAATAAGACTTATCTTCGAACAACAACATGGCATCCCTAGGCATGAATATCAAAACTTCTTCAAACATTTAAAACTAGTATGGGAAAATGAATAGTTGTGTCTTCACCAACCTCAAGTTGTCCAAATCCTTAAACAATAATAGAATGAAATCAAAACCATGAAAAAAATTCTTAATGAATATTGGTCAAGGAATAGAAACCTTAAACAAAATGGGCAGAAAAAGGGTTGGGTAGTTCTACCCTTATTATCATGTCAATGCCATTATTATTAAAATAATGCAATGTCAATTTTATTGATTACAAATTGATGACAAAAAAATTCATGGCCATTGTTGATTCAATTTAAATCAACAATGGGGCATGATAATCCTAATTTCTAATGATAACAAACATTAAATGTTTAAACAAATTCAAAACATCATGAAAATTTGTGAAAATTGTAATTGATAGTACCACAAAACTTTGGGGGAAACAATGTTCCTTAGGGAGAGAGGGCTCCTATGTGGCATGAAGGTGGTCCTAGGGAGAAGGTCAATTAGGGAGGATAGTTACCCCATGGATATGATTGGCCCATGGGAAGGCCCAAGGAGAAGAAGGTCTTGCAAGGAAAGGATGGGCTTGGGGAAAACATGGGGTTTAAGGAACAGATGGGATTGTGGATAAGATGTGTGCCCAAGGATGCATAGTGGTTGGGAAGATGGTCTTGAGGAAAAGGTGGGCTAGGAAGAAAGATGGCGCCCGTGAAAAAAATAGTTTTTCAGGGAGAACTTGGGTAGGATATAGGATGGGCCCATGGATAAAATGTGTCCTTAAGGATGGATAGTGGCAAGGAAATAGTTTTGAGGAGAAGGTGGGCCTAGGGAAAAGATGGGGATCAAAGAGAAAACAATCCCCCAAGGAGAAGATGGGGCTAGGGAAAGGATGTGGTTTGAAAAAAGATGTTGCCTTGGGTGAAGATGCGTTCAAGGAAAAGATGATTCCTTAAGGAGGAGATGGGGTTGAGGAAAAGATGTGGACTAGGGAAAAGATGTTGCACCAAGGTGAAGATGGGTTCATGGAGAAAATGGTTCATGGGGTGAAGATTGGGCCAAGGAAAAGATATTGCCCTTGGGTGAAAATGGGTGCATGGATGAAATTAAAGAAGGGATGAACCCATGGAAAGGACATTCCCCAAGGAGAAGATTGGGATTGGAAAAATGATCTTGCCTTTGGGAGAAGTTGAATTCAATAGGAACATTGTCATTTGCCAAAGATCACTTCACTATGTGTCCTTGGGGAGGTCAAGGGATGTGAATGTTGCCATGAATGGGTTGGGAGTTAAGGAGAAGGGTTTGGAAGGGTGGGCATGCAAAAAAAAATGGGCTTTGGGGGAATGCGGGTGGGGTTTTGGTGGGTGAGCCAAAAGAAGCGATGAGTGGAGCTTGGGGGGGGGGGAGGGCGGGTCAATTACTTCAATTAACCAAGGCACGCCTAGGAGATGAGGATGTTTATGCCCCAGGTTAGGTCATCTATGTTGACAACCCTAATTGTCAAGGTGCATTGCAAACCATGCTGCATTTTGTTGGTTGTTCCTATTTTATGTTTACCCATGTTTACTATCATGAATTTCAATCAACCTAAACAAAACCATAATGCATCAAAACAATTGATTCCATTTTTAATCCAATGTCCACCAACACTTGGACCTTTATACTTATGTTTGTTAATAGTTAGTAATTACATGTGTAATTTGTTTACTTATTGCATGATTCTTAACATTTTTGTATTATTTTAAAACTATTGTTAAGTAAGTTTATGGTGAAGGCACCTATCATTGCCATTCTTCTATTATTCAACACTAATTCCCCCATTAGGGGAATTACTTAACATTGTTGTTCTTTATCCTTCCACACAAAAACCCTACTTTTTCATACTATTCTTTCCTATCTTTGCTCAAGAGGACTTGGGTTCTCATATTTGAAATATCAACTTTGTATATAATGTGTGCAATGGTAGGGTTGTAGTGCAGGGTTTTAATTTCCCTCTTGGATGAGGTGTGCCATGAAATGCACAATTGTGGGGTACATGAAAAATGGTGAAGTCAAATTACGTTGATTAGTTGGAGGTAAAAAAATTTCACTCAAATGACAATATTCCATAAGTATATTTAGGCAAATTTGACAACATACCAAAAAATGAGAGTAAAAAAATTTAAGCACCCTTTCTTTCATATTGTAGGCCCAAAAAAAGGGAATTTTGATAGAATACTCCTTATTGAAAAAATCCCAAAATGATGAAAGTTTGCCACAAAAAAATCATTGGGTGCTACATACCCAATTTCAACAAGAAATTTTATTTATGATGAGAATATTTTTAATTGTATTCTTAAATGTGCAATAATAGGGCCAACTGTGAGCTACTCTACCCCCTTAACTCATATAACTATTATTGTATTGTAATTAAATATTTCACACACACACACACACCCCTAATAGTGTTATTACATGCATCACTTTCCCTTCAATCTCATCATTATAGAGCTAGGCTATACTACCTTCTCTGTGTTATAACAAAATCAGGAAGCAGGGAAATTTGTGGGGGAGACGAGAGATGAACAGAAAACTATGTGCAATAAGACCAATGAATAGCAGAGAGTCCATCCAATATGAGAAGTTGTTATGAAGTCAGTTTTCCAAGGAATGGGTAATAAAGACAAGGGGAATAAAGATTGACAAAAATAACAAGGGAGGGTGAAAAGCAATGAAGAGCTTCTGGCATGCAAATTAAATTGGTGCACACTCCTATTAATCTTCCTTGTCGGCCACTGGAGTTGTGCATTCAATTACTAGAGTTAATATCCCACCCTAGTTTCTTAAATGCCCTTTGCCCCTCTCTTCTCCCTCTCTCTCTCTCTCTCTCCCTCTTTCTCTTTGCTAATTTAGGTGATTTTAAATTTAGTTGCCCAATTTTCTTTCCTTCTTTCTTTTTTGCACTGAATTTAGGCAGGTGCCTCAGAAGAAACTCTCTCTCTCTCTTGACATCCATACATGTAACATGGGCGGGGATGGATTTTGTTGTGTGCCTTCTTATGGCCTTTGGACAACTTGTTTGGGTCCATGGAAAAATGCACTGGCTTTGATCTATAAAGCTGGCAATGGGGGGCTGCTTACATAAATCTTCATAGACAAGGGCTCTCTCCATTGTTCATTCATTTTCAATGACCATACACCAAGAAGAAGCAGAAGAAGAAGAAGAAGAAGAAGGCCCTCTTGTTGTCATCCCACTAAAAAAAAAATCACAACTCTAATTAAGAGCACTAGCAGCTTTATGGTCTCAAAGACAAACTCTCATGTGCCCAAGATGGGCAAGAGAATCAGGATCTGCAACCCATCAAAGTGGCAGAGACAAAAAGAGAGAGAGAGAGAGAGAGAGAAAAAAACAGAGGACTCGAAAGTTAAAAGGGTTTTAGTTTGGTGAAGTTTGAACAGTTTGGTCCGTGCACGCATGAATGATTTGCTAAAGAGATCATCACCGTCACCTGTCCTGGTGTGCAAGTGGCAAGTAGTAGCGAAAAAGGATGGATCATGACTAGTAAGGTTGTATTGCAATCAATAGGATCCGTGTACCATGGCACAACTAATGATGGAGTGGGTTGAAACTTGAATTGGGTCATTGTATTCATTGTATATGCTATGATGTATTTGATAGAATTAATGTTTTGTGTTTTTGCAGTTCTGAGTTTGCTCCTCACATTGATGAAGAGATGGTTATTGCTCACTAAACTTCCCATGCCTTAGACTCCTCCCTCCATCATTGTTGTTTTTTGTAATAACTTTCTTTTTTCCGTAAAGGGATTGGTTTACTTTATGTACACACCAAGAAAAAGCTCGGCATCCTCCCTCTCCACTTCTTCCTCTCCAGACTCCGAGTCTCCAGCTTCCCCCTCCCACAACAACTTATCCAAAAGCATTTACTTGGACTGTTCTGAGGTGTATGGGATCAGTTCCATAAATGGAGAAATGCTGAATAGCAGCCCATCATCTTAATGGAGTGTAAATTCAATTACTCTGCTTTTACTGCAAGAATTAAGCACTAGGCAGCTGATTGTTATTATTTCACTTCATCAAATTAATAAGCAACTTGATCACTCCTTATTGCTTTTGCATTACATTTGAGTGTCTGAGTAAACTTACTAGAAAAACAAGAAGTAGTCACTGCAACATTCCTCATCCAATTAGTTAGAGTTATCCAGTCTACTACCCCAGATTATGGGTAGCCTTCAGCCAAAGCTGGGGGCGAAATCAAAAGGAATGCAAACAGTAGACAAGCACAAAAAAAACAGGGGACCAAACTGGTTTTTCTCACCTAAATTGGTCCTCACAGGAATTTCACCTCAAGTTTTGGATTTGCCTTATTAGCCTGCATTTTATATTTTTCATTAAATCAAGTCTTGTCCAAATAAAATCCTGCAAATCTTGTGAACTGATGATACCCAGTCTCACCCAGTTTTGCTCACTTTCCAACTACACTCAAATTAGGGATGAAACAGAGATTACAGGGTCAAACTAGGGCCCGAATACAGGGTGACTTTAAGGATAACTTGATATGTCTGCTGTTTAATGGTTTCCACTTTTTTGCCTGATTGATTCTCAGTCAAAAGGTTGCTTTAAATCACAGTCAGATAACTACCATTACACTACTAAACATTCTTGAGTAAAACCAAGTATCCCAAGACTAGGAATATGGAATACATGTTTATTTTGCTTGGCTAAATTGCCAACTTAACTTCACCTGGTTGCAAAGTTCAAACTCCACATTGCTGAGGGTCTCTTTCCTTTGGGTGGCTGTGATCACATATTCTGCCCCAAGAGCAGCTTTCAAGTTTCCTTTACATTTGTTCTATCACGTTATGTGCTCATAGCCATCTCAAAGCTTTTAGTGTTTCACTTTTGGTGTTTGGGTTTTATATTTTGATTTTCAAAAGTTAATGTTACTTACTATTATTGGAAAAATTTTAAAATTCATGGAATAATGGGTATATTCATGGTACATGAAATATAATAAAGTTCATTTTTTATAAATTGCATTAAATTTTGGTTTCAATTAATCAACCAAAAAAATTTAAAATGAAAATTTAAAAATTGGTCCACCTCACATATGTTGTCATCTTCCATTTGAAAGTGATCATTTGTCAAAAACTTAACTTACCACATAGTTATGGTCATTGCCCAAAAAAAACCCATTTGTATTATGATAATTATCAAACTCTTTAGATGGCCCACAAACTTATTCTAATCATATGGAATCACAATGTTTAATAGATATTACAAATTTCATAAGTATTAAAAGTCATTCCAATCATTTATTGAGTATATTTACATTTTTTTGTCTATTGTGATGTATGGTTTTTTTTGCACAAATATATTTTAACATCACATCATATGAAATAAAACAATGTAGTTTTTTTAGCATCTGACTTCTTTGAGTTTTGACCTACCATAATATGCAAAAACATTATGAAAAACTTTCATAATAATGGCATGGTTGAAGTTTAAACATGGGACCCCCAAAAAAAATACAATGTAAGAATAATGTTGGCCCTCCCATAATGTGCTTTCACCTAAGAACCAAAGTAATCAAATTTCAATAATTGAACTTTTGAGTAATAAGGAGAATAGCAAATATCAATGGGTCCAAGACCAAGATGCATTAAAGTTAACAAACTTGTTATTGTTGTTACATGTATCTGCAAGGAAAACCAAGGACAAGGAGCCAACTATTGATTATGGTCATTCACATATGGTGACTTCAAATAAATTCCCAAAAAATTTTGCATCAAAAGGTAGTTGAAAAACAAGTTTTTGAAGAAATCATGGGAGTAAAGCACAAGGGAAGGGAGGAGAAATGGAGTGAAGGGATGGTTAATTCCTTGACTACAATTGATTAGGTAGTTCAAGTGTTTGGTGACAAGCATGTTGGGCTTGAATTTTTAGAATCATGATCTTCACTATAATGCAAAAGGCAAGGCAACAATTACCTATAGTTTACAAGCAAATATACAAGTTTATCCTATAAGTTAAAAAATGTAAATTGCAAGGGATCAACACAAGCTCAAAAATTGGCTTTAGTAAGATGTAGGGCTCGAATGAAAGCATAAAGGCATATTGCACCAAGCCTAAAAGTTGCAACAACCTCCCAACGAATAAACCAACATCAAGCAAAATTTGAAGAGGGAGGTGGGGGGTTTGGGCCACCCCATCCATAAACATTACCAAGAGGAAACCAAACTTGAAAAGGGGAGTGGGGCCAAACCAGAATCATAATGAAAAAAATGAACTTGAAAAAGGGGGGTTGGGGGCTAGATGAAAGAACACCAAATAACATGATGAACAACAATAGAACTCGAAATGAACCCATCATTATCTTTTCCTAGAAAAGAGAAGAAAAATCTATCAATAAAATTTTGGAATTTTATTTCATAGTTATGCAATATTAATGTTTCTAAACTTATAGTTTAGAAAATCCATCATTGAGCCAAGGATCTAGAAAGTAGACATAAAATGAGAAATATTGCTTACAATCCAAAAAAACATCAAGACCCAATTATCCAATTTTGAAAAGGAGAGGGGTGAGGGTGCTGGGGACAAAGTAGATGACAATTAAGAAAAGATATTCATGAATACATATGTATTTCCTTGTCATTCATGACATTATTCCCCCAAAAAAACCAAATGTGAACTTTTTTTGTTCTACCCACATTATATGCATTGTCAATTATCCCACATTTTTCATACCTTTCAAATGATATAATTTGAAACAAATTAAATATTTCTTTTAATATTTAATGAATAAAACAAGTTTCATTTTGATTGGAAACTTGTAATCCAACTCTATAAAAAAAACCAGGTTTTTGGACAATCCTATTCCCCATGAGTCATTTTGTTTTTGAACATTTTGAATCTTAAATTTAAATATATGTATAAGTTTAGGCATGAAAGATATAACTTTCAAACATTGGGTAATTCAATTTAAAAATAGATTGTGATTAGTTTGTAAGGGCATTTGGGTAGTCCACGAGATGAAATGGATGGGTACATGGCAACTTAAGGTCTCTTTCTATTAGGTTGTTGTGGTCATAGTTACACATAATATGTTATGATCACAACAACCTAATGGAAAGCCATTGAAATGGACCATTGTTTCTTATTGCATTGACATGCATTTTTCATTGGAGTGTTGCACATGTGGGCTAGAAATATATAAATAATTAATTTTAAAAACATTGAAAACATTTCATATCTAAAGAATTGAGAATATATAAATTGACAGCAATACACTTAGTGTATTATAAAGCCCAAAATCACATGTCATTAGTTAGATACATATGTTGATGGGAGTTTTAAAGGTTTGCCTAAACCTAAAAACTAGATGGTGAAGGTGTTGCCACCAAGCTTTATTGTTTTGGTGATAAGGGCCTAATGGTCACAAGAGACCAATTTCATGCTCTTATCAATCATGCAATGAAGCTCCTCTTGTTCTTGGTCTTGTTCTCTTTAAAATGTCCTCACACAATCTTCTTCCCCCTCTTCCTTTTGCTTTGAGTTAGACATGTTTGGCTTGGTGTTTGTGTTGTTACAAGTATGGTGAGCACCAACAATGAAAATTGAAGTGCAATACCCTCAATTTTTCACAAACTATAATCTCCAAGGACACTGAACAATGTAATACCTTCATAAAAGTATTGCACTATGATATACACTTACATAACAAAAAAAATTTACATAATGTGAAACATGTGTGCAAAAACTTTGACATGAATATTTAAATTTACATGATTTTTTGTACACATTTACACAACTTTACACCACATGTAAATTGATCATTTACACTTACACACACAACACTAAATCCTTACTACAAGTGGTTATGGTTGATTGAACGAATATGAAAACCCTACAAATCAGACCAACATTGGTTTTCACATTCACCTCTGCTTTTGTCAAAAGCTAGTAAAAAAAAAAAAGAAAGAAAAAACATTCTAAACAGTGAAGAAATCCACACTCTATACCCTAAACCCTAAAAAAAAGGACTTATGCAACTACATGGTCAAAAGTAGGTTCCCATGTGCGTGGATTGAAGAGGAAACCTAGAGAGGTAGTATTAAACACAAGAAGCAGGAGGAGCCTGGAGGACCCTATTTAATTAACAAAGGAGTTGATCAGGAACTACTAACAAGAGTTAATAGTCAAAGGAGTAGTAAAGAGGGGTACACTCAGCCTGACGTCAGTGGTTTGATGCAAACCTTCAATGCCCACCCACAGCTTTGAAGTCCACCGTCTTCCCTTCACAAGTGCTGTGATGATGATTAGAAGAAGCACTGATTTTAAGTACTATTTTTACTACCAGTGTGAAAATGGGTTTTTTTAATGCCTTTTCACCTAAACCCTAAACCCCAATGAGATATAGAACAAGAAAAAAATTAGTCTGAAAATGGATGTTTTAATGCATTTTCACCTAAACCCTAAACCCCAATAAGATAGTACAAAGAAGACCCATAGAGATTTTTGGGCTGACCATGGAAGTTTGGAACCATGTAATTTTCATTCGGTCTCACATTTTGAGGAATATGTGTTCTCAATTGTGAACTCTAAGCTTTTTTTTGGGGGGGGGGGGGAACTTCATGGAAAATTTCCTATTGTACCCGTTGCTAATTTTGGTTCCTAGCAGTGGGTTTGTTTTTTTTAGGAATCTTTATTTGTAGCCAAAGTGGGGAACTTCATGGAACAAGATTTTGCCAAATCTGGCTATTTGAAACCAAAAATAAAGTACAGATCTTTAATCAACTTTCTGTATTTTTTGACAACACAATGAAAACCACCTTTTCTTTTTCCCCCTCACAATTTGCTACTGAAAACCTCCAAAATTACTTCTTTTACAAATGTTTCATTTTTTAATATCTCTTTTTGGCAAAATTTGGCTAATGGAAAAGCACTAGGACTTCCCCCCCCTCCCCCCCTTGCTTAGAGGATGCTAAGCAAGTGTTATTTTGAACTCTGAGTTCATTTTTGAAACTCCATGGAATTTCTTATTTTACCTGTTCTTGGGTTGAGATGTAATTTTCACATTTAATTTCCCCACATTTTGAGGAATGCTCATTGTTAACAATGTGCTAGTCTGAATCTCTAAGTTCATTATATTGGAACTTTATGGAATATTTCTTATTATAAGTAAGTACCCCTTTGTTGGTTTGAACTTTGAACTTGCCATAATAACACTATCTCTACATCTGACTCCAACTCCTACTGTACACTAGTAAGTACTTTCTCCTTCTTTTAACAGCCCTTCACAGCTGCTGACAATTCAACTCCCCCCCCCCCCTCTCTGAGCTTTGAAGGAAGCTGGCTGCAATGGCACTGGTTTTCTGACAATTCCCAATTCCAACTACAAGTGGACTTTATGGGAGTAGTGTTTTTAAGTTATTAGGAAGGAGAGGGCGGAGCTCATGAAGAAGCTTTTGTTGTTGTAATTGATGATTGCAATTAGAGGTACTGGCACCTTCTTCATTTGCTTCATCCCCAATGGGTTCGGAACTGGTTAAATGAAGACTTGGGTTGTCTTAATTAACTTTGTGTACTTACTTACTCTATGCAGCAAATTGGTGTCCTCCCTCTATTTAGGGGGATTCTTTGAGGAGGAGCACACAGTGTGGGTGGAAGTTTTAAAAACTCATTTGTGTGTGATTAATTTCCAACCCTAATTAGCCACTATTTTTAAGCTCATTGATCTTACAAAATCTTCTAAGTGTGGAGGAACTCTAACTGAAATTGCAGAAATTGTGTCTTTCAGTAATAAGTTTAGTTTGTGAAAACTTCAGAGCATTGGGCAGAAGGCAAGGCTAGGCTAAGCTGAGCTGAGCTGAGGGAGGTCCTCCCTGACAAGGGACAAGGACTGTCACTACATTTAGGACTACTACAGTTTACTACTATTTTCCAATATAACCAGAGAGGCCCATTAGGTCATGATATGATGATAATAATCCTGCCAGCCATTTGTAACTAAAGAATTTATGTTTGGCTCACAAATATGTGACAGCCCCATGATTACCATGGTTAACTGTACAGTTGGGATTCCACACCACTTGGTCCACTTCTTGGAACCAGATTTTGGAGAGCATAGTCAGGAGCTATAAAACTCCCCCCCTCCCACTTGCATTAAGATGTTATATATTTCAATCAAGACTCAAGTGGGGTGGGCTGTTGTTCATCAGCTCATGAGTTCAATCATCAATGGGATGCTTTGCTTTGCTCACTTACTAAAAGCCTCACACCCTCCTCTCCCCTCCCCAACTCCCCCTTCCATTGGTTGGAAAACTACTATTATAACTTGGTTGTCGATGAACCGCAACTGAGTTTACCAAGGTTTCACCTTGGTAACTTATCCTGTAAACCCTCTTACTACTTCCACCTCAGACTGACTACCTAGGCAACTACTACCTATGTAAGCATGTAAGTATCATAGGTAAGTAGGTTGAGAATCCAAGTGGTTCCTATGTAGGTAGATAAGTAGGTAAGTTATTTGGTAGTTATTAGTTATTATGTAGGTAGAGATACACATGGATGGTTTGTACATAGCTAACCACCATGGTTAGCTATGGGATGGATGGTAATACCATGAAAAAGTGTTTCCTATCTGCACACTGTGTGTGTCCATCCTGCATTGTTTGGATGTTTGGGACTTCGTGGGTGGGGTGCTGGTTCACTCTGGCCAACATTTTGTTCCAACACACTGTGAATAGCTTTCATAAGAATGATGCAATGTTGATTGCATCATTTATGTGCAATGAGGGTGGGTATTTTGCCTCATCTAGAGCTTGACAATTTTAAACACCAAATTGATTGCAATATAAGAAGAAGAGGGAATCACCATTTGGAAATGTTGTTTTGCATGTTCACTTCTCAGTTCACAACCGCACAAGATTAGCTTAGGTTTTATGCCACCATTCAGGCCTTTTGTGTCAAATTCTCTGTCAAGCTTTTGCTTTTGTTTGTACCATAAAATAATTCCAAGTATATCAAATTCTACAACAAATTTTATCATGATTCCTCCAAACCCTAAATCCCAACAAATGCTTCTTTAAATCCTGTTTCTACCAAAAAAATAAACTCATCAATTTTGGAGTTTCAATCTCTCCAAGTCTCAACACATACATCTACTATCCATTTTAACAGCTCAAGAAGCACTTGCACCCAAAGTCTTGAGACTCTCTATTGGAGAGGCTTGCCCAGCCCTAAAGTCACATCTTTTTTTTTTTTCCCACGACCGAATGCCTAGAGGAGCTGCCCAAAATTGCTGGTCAAAATTTGACTGCTGCAACCTTTAGGGGTTAATCAAGTAGAAGTGTAAGTCCAGTGTAATTGGGAAAAAAGGTTTGGAGAAGAGTGTTTTTTCTAGTGTTAAAAATTGACTATTTTTGCCCTTTTTTTCCTTTTTTTTTTGGGGGGGGGGGAAGAAATGGCCAAGTTTTCAATATCACAAAAGTGAAAAAACACCCTGGAAATATTAAAATCGAAGTCAGCTGGGTATGAAAAGCATCCTTTCAACAGACTTGTTGAAAGTATGTTCTTCATCTAGACCCAAAATCAAGGTTTTAACAGAAAGCCAACAGAAAGTGGGATGAGGAAGGGGAAAAAAACCATTTGAATCATTGGATGAATGTGCAGAAGTCCATACAAAAACAAGTGAGCAAAGTAGGGTTTCAATGAAGGATAGCAATAATAACACTAATTATTATTATTACAGACATTGGTGACCAAAATTTCATTGGTGAGAAAAACAACCTAAACAACAATTGCCAATGTATTGTGTCAGAAATACAGTACCTTGGCAGCTTCAACACTAATTATATTACTTGTATAAAAAAGTTGAAATTTTAAGAAAATACTCCTTTTTTTTTTTCAAAGAACCAAAATTTTGTGAAGGACAACTGAGAATCTTATGAAATATTCAGAAATTTCCCCTTTTTCATTTTCATCATGGAATCTTCAAAAGTGATTAATGAACTAACTATCTGGTGTAATTCATATTGTGAGTGAAGTGAATTGAAGTGCAAAAATCAAAGCAAAAGAAAGCTAGAAAGAGATGGAAAAAATCATTAAAGTCTTGTCTGATTTCTGAATGAAGTGAAAAGGGTCTTGCAGAAGTAGGCTTAACCAAAAAAGTTTTGAATAGAGAAACTCAACCTCATCATCAGAACAAGAACAAAAGCCACAAGAGATTGACCTTGAGTGGAGTAGTTGAAATTCGCAATATGAGCAGCTTTGAACATTGCTGAGAAAATCATGATAAAATGTAGAAACAATCACAGACAAAGAGAGAGAGAGAGAGAGAAACACACACACACACACATGTTTGTTGCTGAGTTTCGTGAATGGAATTACTTTGACTATGTTGCTACAATTTTCACACTCTTCTGAAAGAAATTGCAGTTTTGGGATTTGCAATAGAGCTTTGGAGTCAAATTGCAAATCCCATTCTTTCTTTTGCACAACTTGGTAAGCCAAAATTGCTACCAGCTGGTCGATTCTGAAGAAGAAAAAGACAGAAGAAGAAGAAGCTATAGTAGTAGTATACAGAGTCAGAAACTCATGTTCTACAACCATGTGTGATCTCGCCATCATCCCAGAAAACTATCAAGCTATAATATGTCCTCTACATGAAGCTCATCAACATGCTGCTTGCTGTGTGCATCATCAAGCTCTGGAGCTAGTTCTACTATGTGGAAGCTGTGCTTCAGGGCGCAAAGATTGTGATGTTGAAATTCATATAACCCATTTTGTTGTTTTGGAAACACTTTCAATGGAAAATCTCTGAGAGAGAGATTGAAGGAAAACAAACAAACTGTATATTCTTGCTTTTTCTTCAGCTTCTCTTGTTCTTCTACTTGGTCATCAGATTCAGCGCCTCGTCCAGTTGCTCCACTCTTTGACGCTTGGTGCTTGGCGCCATGAAATCAAGCGTGATGTCGCTGCCGCAGCGGGGGCACTGGGGATTGCTCTTGTCCAGCATGATGTACATCAGACAACGAGTGCAAGCACCCGTCACCAGAGCACAGAGGCTTGTTGTTGCCGACCTAGACTCAGCGGCAGGTTTCATGCTTTCTTCAGCCTCGGAAGCAGAAGTCCTGAAACAAAGCCAAAACACACACAAAAACAATCACCAATCTGAAAACCCAACTTCTTCTTCTTCTTCTTCTTCTTGTTCTTCTCCTTAGAGAGAATTCAGATCTACAGCTGCCTCAAAAGCAACATTGCTGAGAAACCGAAGAGCAAGCTGAAGCTCAAGCCATTCCCAAATCCCGAGCTTGATTGCATCGCAAATACAAAGAATTTGCAAATCCCATCAGCTTCTCTGTGTGTATGTGTGTCTCTCTGTGGCTGCACATTTCACTAGGTCGCGGAGAAAAAATTACCCTGTGGACTGTGTTTTATCGTCCACGACAGGCGCTTGATTTGCTGCAGCATCTAGGCGCGAGGAACGTGAAGTGGAAGATGAGCTACTGGTGGATGGAGAGCTGAGAGACCACGCTCTAGTCTTACGAGAATGATCCAGAGCTTGATGGTGATCTGCTGTGCGCCGAAGTGCTCTCTGCACCATCTCCATGGTGCACACACTTTGCTCTTGCTCATGATGCGGCGGGCCGGAAGAAGGTGGTGGTGGTGACCCTGCTGCCGCTGCACCGGCTGTAAGATTCAGATCCAGCTCAAGCTGGTATGATTTCTCAGCAGCTTGATAACGCGGGTCAGGCAGCTGATCTGCGAGACTTACGCTTGTCGTGGTGGTGGTGTCTGCAAGCTGGATATTCCATAACCGCGTCCCTGTTGAGAATGACAACATCTGCTGCGACTGCGATTTCTCCGCCCCGGAAGACGAGGATGATGAGGTTCTCTGCTGCTGCTGCAAGCTGATCTCTTCACGAAGAATTTCAGACTTCTTGCTTCCGAGAAATTCATGGGCACACGGCCGGGAGGACGTCGGCGACAACGGATGTATTGCCATCAGAGGTGTCACGTTCAGTGGCTGCTTACGGGGATCATCTTCCGACGTGATTCCCGTTGACTTGTTCACGAACGAAAGCTTTCCAGTCTGCAGCAACATCCACACACACGAGGATGAGGAGGAGAACAACATGACACATATCAGGTCTCTCTGATCAGGAGGAATCTCAAGCTCATGGACAGAGTCAAGCTGCGAGAAGGAGAACGAGAAAAACCTTCAAGTCAAGGCACGTCTTCCAGTCTGAGGGTAGTCTAGGCTGGTCGGGATCTAGCTCAAGGAACTCCGTCAACGCGCAGTGTTGTGGTGGATCGCTACTACTACTACTGGGGTCACGGCGCAAAGGTCGAGCGGCGGCTGCTGCTGCCTCCCCGAGCAAATCCAGGGTCACTTCATCAGCACTTGCTGGAGCTGCAGCAGCAGCAGGCGAAGAAGACGTGCAGCTGCTATCAGATTGCAGCTGACCCATCATCAGTTGCACCACTTTCTGGGCATCTACACCCCATGCTCGTTTCTTCATCATGTCAAAAGCTGGAGGATTCAGCAGCTCTGGTCCTCTCCACGCCACTTCCATAGCCCCTCCTTCTTCTGCTACTACTGCTCTGGACAATCCAGTCAAGCTCGGCTAATACTTCAGCCTTCTGTCTCTGTCTCCCCTGTGCAGAACTGTTTTCCTCTATAACTGTTTTGGGAATCCCAGCTTGAAAGCAAAGCTGATCCAGCAGCAGCAGTTGCAACTGGCGAAGTGCTATTCAAGCAAAACAAAAACACCCAAGAAGGCAACAACTAGTCTTGGAAAGAAGCCAGAGAATCAGAAAAACAAAAGCTGGCGACTGCTGCCACTGCTACTGCTGCTGGTGAGAAAGAAGAAGAGACGGATTGCAGCTGGCGCTCAAAAGACAAATAAAGAAAAATGACAAGGTGGGTGTTTAGTGTTTACAGGCCACAAAGGAATAAAGATGCCTTAGAATCAAAAAACCCACCACACCAAAAAGACAGAGTTCCTAGTCGAGAGAGAGAGAAAGAGAGAATAACACTAGATGAAGTGAGAAGCGATTGAAGGGTGGTTGCAGATAAGTACAGATTGCAATCACTTGTAGATAGAAGAAAGGGATTAGGGATGAAGGAATGTTTTTGTTTGCATGATGATGAGGAGGGAGGAGCATGAGGAGGAGTAGTAGTAGTAGTAGTAGTAGAAGTCCAGGAGTTGTGACAGTCTCTATAATATGAGGAATTATGTTGTACTGTACTTGGTACCTACTGAGGATACTTAGGTGCCTGTTTCTTTGGCTGGCTATTTGTAGCCAAAAAAAGCTATATAAAACAGTTTTAAAAGTGCCAAAATCAAGTGCTTCTTTAGGATTTTCAATAGCCAAAATTTGACCAAAGAATTTTTTTAAAAAAAACTGCTTGATTTCTTTACATGGTTCAAGCATGTTTGTAGCCAAAAAGATAGAAAAGGATGTATGTTTACAAACATTGCAATTTGAGATGTAGTTTTGTAGGCAACTTTGGGTAAATCATCTTTGAACGAATCTTCGCCATTTTGGCTAAATCACAAAATTGACCAAAAAAAACACTGGAATGCTGGCAGGCAGAGGAAGTAGTTAGGCAGGAGGGGAAAGTGGGAGTTGGGGTTTTTTCTCTGTTGGTGCGTGTCTTGTTGCTTTTGTTCCAGTAGCAGCGTCTTTTTGACTTGCAGTCGGGAGATTGCGAAAGCAGAAAGAAGGGGGGGCAGGCGGGACGCAAACAGGAGTGATGGGTGAGGAGGAGGAGTGGAGAAAGAGAGAAAAGACTTTCTAAGTAGAGGCCAAAGGCCTGCAACCACCCATGCACAATTGTGAACGCAACAATAAAGGCTATCATAAATGCGCGCACCGTGTCATTTTCAATCCGCAGCTCAACGGTCCTTGTTTCTTCCTTCCGCACCCAAAGCGGAGAGGAGGAGGAACGAGAGGCGAGGTTTCGGTGCGGTGCGGCCCCTGCCTAAAATGTTACTACCTTTTTTTTGACTGCCTCTTCTTCTTGTGTTTGCTGCAATGGGTTATCGCCCAATCATCGCAATTACTGCTTTACTTATGGCTCTTAATCTCCTCCATAATCCGTCCCTCTCTGCTTGCAATACAACACATACAGCCTAACAACGCCCTAAATATGACTTCCGTCCACAACGACCATCACCACTCTCTGCCCGGGCAACGGCCAGCCCCTTCTTTCTTTTCCTTTCTTTTTCTTGCTGAATCTCTTGGGATACAATATGACTGATTGGTCAAATTGTTCTTTCTTTTTCTTGCTTCTTGCTGAATTTTATCCTGATCAGATTGAGGGCAGACATATGGGTTTAGGGTTTAGGGGCCACCCAGCCCTTGGCCTTATATCCCAAGGGGATACGCGAACTCTGGGCAGGGCAGCCTCACTACCACCAGGCTGGGTGGTATAGCATTTGCCAACTACCTAGCTGGCTGAGAGTGAGGCTGATTTGGGGCTGCCCTGCCCTGCGAACTGCTGTATCCCCTTGGGACATAGTGCAAGGGGGCCGTTGTCACCACCATCCCATCCCTGGGACATCCATATCTCATGAGGGGGGTAGGCCATGAAGAAAATACATGAGGGAGCTGCTGGGGTGGAGGGTCAGCAAGCTCCGACACACAGAAAGAAAGAGAGAGAGGAGGAGGGGAAGAGAAAGAGAGAGAGGAGTCAATTAGCAACAGTGTCAGGAAGCATTTATCAACGCGAATCATAACTCCTTTTTGAGAGATGATGTATTTTGCCTGCCTGGTGATCTATCTGTCCCTTGTCGCTGGCAGCTCCTTCTTCAAATCGCACGATCGGCTTTGATTATGTCCGCCATTTTTTCCATTGCCAGGAGGCATTGATTCAATGGAACCAAATTCTTCTTCAAGATGGCCCTAGAAAGAGATTGGATGGAGTTTTTTCAAACTTTCTCTCTTCCTTTGGCCTTTGCTTATTGCCTACAGAGCTAGGCAGCTCCCCCCCCGCCCCATATTGCTTCTCTTTCTCTCTCTCTTTATCGATCATCATGCGATCCTCTATCCCTCCCCCCAACTTGGCAGGATTTTTGCATCAATGAATGAGCTTGCAGGAGATGGGCTGTACAAAATCAAGTCTTCCTCTTTGGTGATTAAGTGTCCGCGAGAGGATTCGAAGCAAACAGACTGAGACTGACTCCCTCCCTGCCAGTTTGACTGACAGTCAAAACCAGGAATAGATAGATCCACCGACGTTGAGTGTCGAGGAGGGATGTAAATTCGTTACTGCACAGAGACTGTTTAGCAACACCCAATTCTGAAGCTTTTTTTTAAAAACAATTTGGTTTACTCAACAAACAGATGGTGGATGATCTTATTATCCTCTGCTGCTACTGCTTCTGCTGCGATTCTTCACAACAACAGCAGCAGCAGCAGCAGCATCTGATGGGTTGCTCGCTGGCTCTCAGCTCTGTTATGATGGATGAGGAGCTTTCCTTTCTTTTCTAGTTTAACTTCCAGTCGACTTTCTGATTACAGCTTTAATGTCACAGACTGGTTTGGCTGACCTGCTCCCCCCCCTTTCAACATGAGTTTTGGAAACTTATAAATTTCTAGGTCCCATGGGTTATTTTTGCATGTGTGGCCGGAGGTATGGGACTCCCAGCCTCAACAACAATGACAACAGTGGAGTAATAAGGGTCTCTTTCCATTAGGCCACTCAGATCACACCTTCTGCCCCCACAACAATAGGTTTTCCAATACATTTGTTGGCCTTGCCTACCAAGGCAAGGATATTGTGTTTACATTCATTATAGAGTATATTAGTAGCTTAAGGGATTTTGGCCCCTAGGTAATAATAGGTCTAATAGGCAAGGCTTGTGTTGAAACTTGAGATTGGTTATAGAGTTATGATATCTTGAAGGCTTTTGGTTTCTTTTACAGGATTTTTTTGAAGATTATATTTTTGCATGGTGAAATATTTGAATTTCCATAATTCTTCTTTTGCCTTAAGATGCTTTTTAATGTAAGTGGCAAGGCCACAGTGTGACACACTCCTTGTCCTAGTTGTGATCACAGACTTTGTCTGAACCCTAAAATCCGCCCTCTCAATTTGCCCTCAGATTCTCCTGTCACAATATCTTTTCATTATATTTGTTCCATCTTGCCATGCTCACAATCACCTCGTGGCTCTACAAATCAAGCATTGACCAAATGCAAAACTGTTTTAATTGTGAGTCAACCTGTATGAATCAAAGAGAGAGTGTGACATTTGTCATCTTTTGTTACAAGATCATATGTTCCATACATGTGCAATGTTCATAGAATTTCTCACATTAAATTTTAAGCCCAGTTGCAGCTATCAAATGGAAGTGCCTGTCATGGCAACAAGAAGAAACAAGGCTCCATTTCAAAGGCCTTCCCTTAGGCTTCTCCTTGATCATAACACACTATGTGTAACCATGATCACAACAGCCTAATGGAAAGAGACCCCACTTTGGCCAGGGGGAGATTGACTTATGTGATGGTTAGATGAGGGAAGGAGTGAGTGAGGTAGGGATGGATGGATGGATGGATGGAGGAAGGGAGGGAGGCTTTTGCGTCAGTCATGACAAAGTAGGTGCTGCAGCTCCTCTGCTTTTCTACCTGGCCCAACTGCAAAACACATTCTTGGATGGCGGCTACTTACAAAATGTCAGGCTGAGTCTGTTTTTAGTGTCTCTAACTCACTTTGGTCAAAAGTTGGGCTATGTCAACCTACAGATTCCAAAACAGCTACTGCTTCTTCCTCTTCTTCTTTTTCACTTATTCTTCTTCTTCTTCTTCTTCTTCTTCATCTGACCCTGACCCCTGATTATTGTTGTTGAGCGATTCCCAATAGCATCATCAGCTAATCCCAGCCCTAACCCCCACTTACCCAAAACCTGATTTTTCAAAGGAATGATGATGAAGACCTTCTTAGACAGCTAATTTCATCTCTTCCCATAGCCCCAGAAAAGAAACTATTTTGTATAAACTTGGAGTAAAATTTATTACACAAATGGAGATTGATCAATCCTTTGGATGTAAGAACAAATCAATAATGGCGTCCAGCTCCAGATGCATGCATCCCATGCATGTTGCCTGCGCTAATTTGGCGATGATCTCGCTAACTCTATACTTGGCTGCTGCTACAACAATTACCTAGATCCCAGTTTGGAAGTAGAATAATAATTTATTCTGGGAAGAAACTCAGATTCTCCCACCAACGTGCTGCGGAGAGAGGGCACCCAGATGGCAACACCCATCCCCGTATTCACCACAGAGACGACAACTGAAAGCACAAGTGCTTATTTTAGCTGCCAATGCCACCTGACATGGAGGTTTTTCCTCACTGCTTTCTTCTTCTTCTTCTTCCCAAGATGGAAAACAAACCAAACCTGATGGAGAGTAGATAAGTCGTGACTAGCTTCCTGTCGTCTTCTTCTTCCTCCTACTTGCTTACTATCAACAGCTGCTTGGGTTCTTCTTCCCATCTTCTGCTGCCCCCTCTCCCAACAACATCACACACGTGCACACAAGAACTCTCTCTCTCTCTCTCTCTCTCTCTAGTAAAAGCTCCATTGTTGTTGGCCCCACTACCTACTGCTACAACTGCCACCAAAATCCAAAATTGCAATACTCAAACTGGCTGCCACCCAATGTCAATCATCAGCCAGCAACAGCAGTTGTTGCTTTTTCTTTGAATTTTGCCTCATGATTTTCATCATCCCCGCCCCACCACCAGCACCATCCATCACCACAACCCCCATTCTCATCTCTTGTAAGCATCGTCATCAAAACTGGTTTCCTCCATCATTCCTCTGCTTGTTACAATTCTCATCTGCCAACAAACTGTTGTCAGCTTCATGGCCTCATTGTCATCATTATTATGCCTTCTCATTCACTATCTCACCCCTCCCCCATTCATCTCTCTCTTTCTCATTCATGTGCTTGCTTGATTGTTTCACAAATTGCTTTCTCCATCATTTCTCATTGCAATTCTGTGTCTGCCAAAAGTTGTCATTTCATGGCCTCATTTCTTTTCTTTTTTTGTTTTGGGTGATTTATTTACCATCCACAAACCCCCAAAAGACACATGATGTATTATTCCATTTTCTCATGTGCTTTGCTCATCACCAAACTGGTTAATTCTTTTTTCTATCATTCCAAGTCATTTACAACTCTTTGGCCGCTGCACAAAAGTTTTGTCATCTTCAGAATGGCCCTCACTTGCATTTGGCTTGGTTGATTTATTGCCATCCCCCACTCTATTTACCATCCACATCCCCACCAAAAACCCATTACTATTTCCATTCTCTTATGTGCCTGCTCATCATCAAACTGATGTTTTCTTCTTTTTTTTTCCTTTTTTTTTTCCCTCCCTCATCATTCCTCATTACAACTCTTGTCTTCTGCACAAAATTTGTCATCTTCAGGATCCTCATTTGCATTTTGTTTGGTGAATTTATTTACCATCCCCATCCCCGCCAAAAACCCATTATCTATTTCCATTTTCTCATGTGTGTGGCAGTTTCCTCATCATCAAACTTCCTTCCCCCTCCAACATTCCTCATTACCTACAACTATTTTCTGGGCAAAGAGTTTGTTGTTTTTAACTGGCCTCAAATTCATTGTTGACAATCCAAGTTCTGACAAAAGTTACTTGACATGAGGAAGGAAAAACAAAAGAAAAAACACTTATTAATTTCCCTCTTTTTCTATTTTAATAAAAATACCTCTGTGTGCAACAGTAGGTAATACAACTACAGTTCATCAGCAATGTGTGTAGTGAAAGCAGGTGTGATTTTCAGAACCAGAACTGAAACAAGATTCCCAGTTCCATTTATGTGGAATCAAGATAGTTCTGATTTATAAAAAAACTCCGAAACAGAGGTTCTTCACAAAAGTAAAGAATCAAAAATTACCCAACACTTGTTCAAACCTCAAATCTCACTTAGTTTGAATCTAATCTCAAATGGCTACTCATGTAGATCAAAACTCACTGGCTCTAGAACTTCTCATCTAGATGAATAATACACTTCTATGGAATATGCCCAATGCATCCATCATCATCATCATATGCACACATAGTACTACTACTCTACATGTCATTTTTCACACATTGAGTTAAGTTTGATCCAAAATTTTATGCCCAAATCTCCAACATCAATATGTATTTTTTTTCCCCAGGTTCCTTGTTACATTTATGTGTGGAGCAGTACCAGACACAGAACTGAGATACATATGCTTTTCACTAAAATAATGACTAGAACCACCAGTGGTTAATCAGGGGTTAATTGGCAGTTAATTTCTGATTCCAGTCCGGGTTAGTAATAGCTGGACTGGATCTGGGTCTGATTTACAGAACTGGAACCAGATTTTTTTATTTTATTTTTTTTTTAATTTTTTTTTTGAAGAACCAGATCTGAAACCTAATTCCTGGTTTCATTTATGTTTGGAACTGAGACAGATCTAAATTATTTTTTTAAAAACTGGACCTGGAGGTTCCTATGAAGGTTTACAGAACCACCCAACACTGGTACGCACCCAAAGTCTTCTTTTCAAATTCAACAATCCATCATCTTAATTTGTATGTTCTGTTGAAATGTGATGTTGTGAGGTTTGTTGTTATTATCAGTATGTGTTTTTATTTTTTGCTAAAAAAAAAATTTCATGTTTTTTTTTCCAAAGAAAATGAACAGAATCCATTGCAAAGAAGGAACAGAAAACATCACAAGCACAAGGGGGGCACTCACCCCAGCCACCATGCACAGTCAAGCACAACTTAGTTGATCAACTTTGGCAGTCGGTTGGTCCATCCAATTCTATGATTGTCTCTGGCACACAAGATTTATTGGGAGCATCACATCTTATCAAAGGCCTCCATGACTTCTACCTCAGCAAAGGGAGCTCTATTGAATTTGAAGAGAGTCTACCATAGGCAATTAGATTGTCCATTATCATGCAGCTAAAGATGAAGGTTAGAGCAAGCATCATTTTTGAAGACCATTTTGTTTTCTCCATGTACTCCAGACCAACACACCCCTTAGCACACTTTGGAATGGTGTGAAGATCTAGTAAGGCTTTGGGAGGTTTTTTTTTTGTTGAAGAGGCATTGCATAATATCTAGCCTCTTCATGTTGCCTTGAATGTGCTTTGGGTACCTAAGTTAGTAAAGTAGAGTAGTTGCCCACCCCCCATGCCACTTGTGCCTTGGGGGCATTCATAGAATCTATGCATAAGTGTTTCGGGGGCTTCTTGGATGCAGATTGGACATGTTGTGTTTACATACTTGCAAAGTCTAGCTCTCCATGCATTCATAGCTATGATTTTGTGAAAGAGGGCCCAAAGGAAAACAACATCCTTTCTAGCCCAATTCTTCCTCCATACATCATTCCATTTGATTTTGAAATTTGAGGTTAAAAAGTTGGGCAATTTATAAAGGATTTTTTAGAATAAGAATTTTTTAGAATTTAGCAAGCTACACCTTTTCTTAGTAATGTAAGTGAACAACAATGTGCCACCTATTCACACGCATTGCCTTGGGTCAAAAGGAAGGTCCTTTAAGCAATTTTTAAAGGTAGAAAATGTGTTTAGACTAGCTAGTCCTATGGCCCTCCTATTAATTAGATAGTTATTAGTGATAGATTATTTATTGTCTTTTAGTTTATTTTGAGGTTGAAAGCTTTAGGTTAATTATCTCATGGAAATGAATGATTTGTATTTGTTTACCAATCAAATAGTAGGTATTTGTGAAAGGATCAAGATAAGGGGCCTACATTTGTGAGTGAAATGTGAACCTTGCGTGATTTATGGAAGAGGGGGATGAGGAGATGCATTCCCATCATTCTTGTAATGAAAGTTTTAGAAAAATGGAAGGAAGAGAAATATTGAATGAAAAGAGAAAAAGATGTGTGAAGTTGTAGGACTTGTTGTGTGTTCTTTTTATTGTATTTTCATTCATTTTTGCCCTACTTACTTTTTTGAATGATAGTAGTTCATTGTAGTTTGATGTAGAATATTGTCGTTTTTATATTTGTTTATTTTAGTTCTTTGTGTTGTTTTTAGAACTTGTATTTTGAAATGTTTTAGATTGCTAGAAAGTAGTTGCAATAAGATGGTAAGAATAATTTGCAAGCTGTACAGTGAAAGGCAACAACTCAACCAAAACAAGGTGTCAAGATTTGGAAGGCCTATTGGACCAACAACTTTCAAAGATACAAATATTTGGGCTAGAAATAATCATTTTTTGCTCTTTCCATGGACAATTGGAAATTCTAGGCTACTTCCATTTCTATTTATTATTTCGATTTTGTGTTGGAGGGTAAGGTTGATTTCCCAAGGTAGTCAATCCCTAAAGATTGGCCTCTCCCTTGTGATTTTTGAAGATTTTATTTGACAATCCTTATCCAAGTCTTATTTTTCAAACTATTGGGTTTACGGTTTTATAATGGCCATGAAAGAGGTGAAAGAAGGTTCTTTTTGGCCCTTTCTTCATTAGAAAAAACTCACTTTACACCATGTCCCCAAGACTTGAATTTGTTCCTTGACTTCTTTTGTTTTTTCAAAATTAAGGTCTTATAATTGATATTAAGGTTGTATACTTGAATTTTTGTAGGGATGAAATATTATTTTTCATTGTCTAAACAAGCAAGCAAGAAACCTTCTATGATGCAAACCACCAAGTTTGGATGGTAGTTGATCTTATCATTCATTATATATGCTACAAACCACTTTTTGTTAACTATTTGTTATGTGAGGGTTTAAAGTTCATTTTTCCACTGATTAGACACCTTCTTAGTTAGCCTCCCCCATACATTAAATTTATTGTTTTTGAATTGGCAAATTTTTTTGGCCTTAGCCCATGTTTTAAAGGCCTTGGTATGTGGGTTCCATAGGTTTCCATTTGTTTGTAAACCCACTCAATGGAGCTCATCAACTCTTGGTGTGGAAACTCCAAATTCATGTCCACAAAAGCTTGTCAACCATTAAAGCCTCACATCACATATAACCTCAACCAACATAGGGGTTAGGTTGACTTGACTTATTTATACATTTCCATCCTTATAATCTTATTCCAAACTTTTGAACCTAGCGAAAAATTGTGCCCTTTGATTAAGATCTAATGAATGTCAAACATCCACTATTTGTGTTTAAAGGGACGAGTTTTATTCATGCGATGTTTAAGCATAATCTTAAGGTTGGTCATCCTAGGTTCAAATGCTAACAAAATCCATTTGGTTAAATGCATCTAGAGTTTTTTCTAGGTCTATAAAACTCAATCCCCCCTTATTTCACACCTTATACAACAATCCACTCAACTAACCCTTGTTCTAGTGGTGTGATTTTGCCCACACCACAAGTAATTCCCATAGCATCGCCTTGCATTTGCAAAGGACACTTGTCAATAGTGCCCAAATTGTAATAAAGAACCAAAAAGTGGAACCAAATACAAAGTTAACAATGACATTTTTGTTCACCTTGGGAAATGAGTAGAGTTTTAATACTTCAATTTTTTACTCATTTTTTTTTATGAAGAATGAATTCACATCGTGAACCTTTAGGTTTGGCCCAAAAGTAATTGTTCCCAATAACATTGAAAACTCACCTTTAACCACCTACTTACATCTATGGTTTTCTTAACCAACTTGGCCTAAAGCTCAAGGTCTAATGCCAATAAGCTAGTTTATTTCCCAAGCAAGTTCAAAACTTCATAATAAAAAAACTAGTTAAGGAAAATCATTACATTATTTACATTGCCCTCTTCTCCCATAATGAATATTAACAAGGTATCATTTACAAAATAAGAAAAAATATTTTTATTTATCTTTGTGTCATGGTAATACCTTTAATAACCTTGTCAACGTCAACTTGTTTAATCATTATATTCAAAATTTCTCTTACAATCAAAAAGAGGTAAAGGGGTGAATAAGCAACCTTGTGTGACCTTTCATTTATTGTAAATGGTGATGTCATGTCACCAAAAAGAAGGGGAGGTGATTTTGAAATGGTAATCCCTATCATTTTGAATGTAAATTCACCAAGGTTTATTAGAAATTTCCAAGGAGCAAAAAGGAGGTTACAACAAATATTATTCCTAAACCAAAGATCCTTCTAGCCAAACAAACTTTACAATTTTAACACTATGGACTTCAAGAAATCAAACCTCTCTTGATTTCCTCTCAAGGAGCCAATTGGTTGTTGATGAGTGTGGCAACTCATCATTCAACAACAAAAACCCCACAAATGTTACCCCAACATCATCATGTAATTCCATTCAGAAGTTGGACATAGACTAAAAATAGAGTGGGTAGTTGTGATAGTTTAAACTTCACAATTTCCTTTTGTTCCAAAATCCTCGAAACTCCCACTATATCACATGTACTTTCTTCTCAAAATAAACCACATTACACATTCACACTAAATTCCCCAAAACCTAACATAAATGATGACTACCACCACAATCGCTTCTGAAATTGTTAGACTTTTTCATCCCTTCCCTTGATTTGGTCCTTAAATACAAATTCCAGACCTTCTACTCCCTTCCTGACACTCATGGCATAATGGAAAAACAGGAGCCATGTTCAAAAAAAGAAAAAGTCCAGAAGGGTAGCTATCCCCAATTGATTATTGTCAAAATCCAAACAAACTCCGCACTTCACAACATGAAGAATCACAACTTAACTTCTTTCACACTCCCAAAAGAAAATTGCCTACCTTCCTCCTCCTTAACCAACTTCATATAGTTTTTCTTCATCCGCATCCTTCCACACCCTTGAAAGCTTAACACCAATCATTTCCAAGAATCGTGACTCACACTCTCCATAAAGGTTGTCAATTGAACAACAAGGATTCTGCTCCATCACTGAAACCAGCTCACCAAAGCCACTCCATTGAAAAACAACATTGAACACAATAACCTACAAAACAACAAAACAAAGCCAAAAACAAAAAAACAAGAAACTAGACTTTTGGTGTCCTTGAAGCATAACAACTTCGGCATCATCTACCACCCATTTGATTTAGGCTTCCTACTTTCATTCATGCTCATCCACAAAAAATGTTGGACATTGTTTTAGGTCATAGTCATGTTGCCATTGAAATAAGTGAAAAATTTGACATCATGGAATAGGATTATGGTCATGCCTATGAATTGAATTGCCATACCCAAATTTTCCATGGTCATGAACAAGAAATCCCAAGACACCTTATCATATGCATTGGCAAAATCCAACTTCAAATAGATTAGGTCCTGCTTCATTTGTCTTGCCCAATCTATATTCTCATGGGCTAGCAATAGATTGTTGAAAATGTAGCTAAAGGGGAGAAATGCAAATTGATCATTATGAATGAAGTTTATGAGCATAGGTTGTAAGCATAATTGCAAAGCTTTGGCATAGATTTTACAAGCCATGTTCAAGAGTGAAATGGGGCTCTAATTTCCCACTTTTCTTTGTCCTCAACTTTGAATATCAGTGTTATAAACCTTTATGTGACTCCCTTCAAAAACCTCCCATTCTTGATGGAATTTGTGATCATGATGAAGTAATCCTCAACTATGAGTTTCTAGATTCAAACAAAAAATTCAACCACAATTCCATTAGGCCTAGGGTCCTTGTCTTTGGCCATGGCCTTGGCAACTTTGTGGAGTTTTTTCAAAGATATTGAGGCTGCCAAACTATGATTCATGTCCTTAGTGAACTTGGACGAAATTGAAGCTAGAACCTTTTCTCTTTGCATTGGGAGTTCTATTGAAGTTGGGATTGCATTCTACAATGCTTGATAAAAGGTTCAATGATCTTTTCAAGCTCCTCAAGGGTCTTAACAATACCTACATTCATGTTTTTGAGGGTAGTGATGGAATCTTTTCTAGAGCTTTTGCTGATTGCCTTGAAGAAATCTTTTGAGCAGTCATTGCCTTTGTCCATCCACTTGATTCAAGCTTAATCCAAATGCCTTCAACTTTCATGTCTTCCATTTCTTTAACTTGCTCCCTAAGACCTCTTGTAACTTGTTGCAAGCAATCGTCATGCACATTCTCCTACAGCTTTCCTTGGGCAAATTCCAATTCCATACCTTAAGGACTCTTTTGCTAGCCTGAACACAGCTGGGTCCTTCTTATAAAATTCTATGTGTAAAATTTAGTGACTTTGTATATTTTCACAAAGGAGGGTTTCTACTTGTTTTCACCTGGCCCAGATAATTGTGATTTAGTCCTCCACCTTATCAAAAAAGATGTATGATCATCTTCCAGTAAGATTTCCTTGGCAATGAGTGACAAACTTCTACCTCAGTGGAGACCAGGCCATCGTCCTGATCTTACATCATCTCCATGGATGACATACTTGGTTGCTGGGAGGAAGGTCTTGGGTCATTAGAGCATCACCACCGGTGCTCATTGTGTGACCCTGCACATTGAAATAAGATGAAGAAAAGTCAAAATATGCGGGTTTAGCTTTGGAAAATAGTTTTGCTCCTGCATATGTGGTTAGTTTGCTGAGGCTGGTAAAAGAAGAAGCAAAGCTGTGCAGCGTTCACCTGCTAGATAAGAGTGTAATGAATATGATCTGACTACTGCTCCCTGTGTTTGATTGGCTAAACACAATGATTGGTCCAGGTGGTTTGCTATTAGTAGTTCCCATAGATTTGAAGTTCCCGTTTCAGTTTTATGGGCAGTGGGTGGGGTTGCAAAAAAGTAAATAACTGAGCTTGGATGTGCGAAATATGTTTACAGGATCACATACTGATAAGCACTGGTGGGGATGCTCTTAGTAGAGGCGATAGGTCGACACAATCTAGTCTTGCTAAACACCGCTTATGTTTTGATAAGAACAACTTTAAATATTGTTCTGTTGAAAATGTGTTGTTGGCATGGGTGTTGTCATGATTTTAAATTTTTGTTTGGCTAGAGCAAGTGTTGTTGTGAGGACAGCACATTGGTGTGTTCAATATTATTTATTGCCGACATGCAAAGAAGAGAGGAAAAAGGGTGAGCAGCAAGTTCTCCCCTTGAAAACCATTTATTGAAGCAGGTGGCCAAGAAGACAAATATGGGGAAGGGTATGGTGGAAGTCCAATATTGGGCCAATGGGTATTTGCTGTTATTGTTGAACAATAAATCCATCAACATCTCTGACCTGATTTTTTCAATAATTGGGTTAGAATTTTTCATAAAACATCCTCTCTCATGGTTGTTTCATTTCTCTTCCTAAAAGAAAATTTCCATGCAAATTCTCGAATAATTTTTTTTTATTATTGTCATGTGGTAAGGTAAAGGCCCTATGAGTAGGGAATTCTTGAAAGAAGTGTTGTTTGGGCAAGGCCGGGGAGCCAAGCATCAGCTCTGAATTTCAAAAAGGCATTACCTTCAGGGCCTTACATCGGGTAGAGATCAACAAAAGGCCTTACTTCAGGGCCTTACATCAAGTAAAGATCAACAAAAGGCCTTACTTCAGGGCCTTACATCAAGTAAAGATCAACAAAAGGCCTTACTTCAGGGCCTTTCGTCGGGTAGAGATCAACAATGTAGATGCATTGTAACATTGTAACTAGTTTTGTTTGTTTGGTTGGGATCAGATTTTGATGTCTACACAACGATACCCACTAAACCAAATGCTGGGAGTCTGGACCAATGTTGTGCGGGTACACAGATCAAAGTGTTAGAACCGGCGGTTCTGGATTTGGGTATCAAGAACCTGAACTGACCAGATCCAAAAATAAAAAAAGTCGACATAAATTTTTATTCATTGAAGTTTTAATCATGGTAGAACTAGAGTAAAACTTGGAGTTTTTTACTCGTCCATTTTTTATGGATGAAAATTTCAAGGACCTCTTATCTGAGTATCAAGTTTTTAGTTCATACTTGATATTTAGAATATATGTGTTACTTTCAATCAAGGTGGAAGACTTATTCCCACTTCTTTCATCACCTATTTTATCTTATCAAGCATATCGTTGTTCGTTGTTTTAGCATTTTACAAAATGAGTTTGAATTTACTAAACACAAACAAGAGAACATGTTTCCTCAACATTAGTGCAAATGAAATGATTCGTAGCTTGTTCTACAACAAAAGCATATGATGACCCATTTTTGAATTCTTTGATGTGAAATTTATGGATGGGCTTTTCATTCAGGTAGGCAATATGGCTGGTTATTGTGTAATATATATATATATATATATATATATATATTCATATTCTTCCCACTTTGCCAACACTTTGCCATTGTCTACTGAATAATTTCATCTACATTTATACATTCTACCTACATTACCAACCTTTGCAATTGGTATTGGGTGCAACTGATAATGTTTTTTGTGTGAATGTTGAGAAACAAGCCTCTACCTTGAAGAGGCAAATTATTATATACCTTGAAATTACTCTCTTCACTCGCACACATTTCAAGAGCCATTCTGGCCATATTCAATTTGTGATAATAATCTGCCAATAATTATAGATAACTTAAATCTTTGATTAATTCAAAAGCATAATAAGGGAGAGGTATGACCCATCCATCCCCATCTTATTATTATATGCACCATGGCCAGGTTGCGTAAATGTACATCATATAATAATTATAATGGTTATTATTATTATCATTATTTTGTCAGGCTTGGGCTTTTCAAGCTCCATTTGCTAGAGTTCTATCACTATAGTCCAGAATATCACTTTTGAGATTAAAAAAAATTTATATGCATTATTCAAACCAAATGGATGACATCCATCTTGCTCATGTATTTATTGTAATAAAAGTATCAAAAAAAAAAAAAAAAAAAACCTTTACATACACTCTCTCCCTCCAACATAATTTCAATGGTAGTTGTGGATTCCTTCATTCATCAATGTCTGTCTGCCCAACAGAATGGGTTGGTGAGCCAAAAACAAGTGAAGAAGAGAAACAAGAAGAGCAACAACTAATTAGGACATCCACTGATTGCCAAATCATTTGGATATGGTTTTCAATGTTGTTTAGGCTTCTCACAAAAAGCATAATGGCATGTAGATGAGTGATTTTTTTCCAACAAATTTTTTTGACTTTTTAATTTGGGAAAATTTTGGAGGAATGTGTTTTCTAGTGTAAATTCACCTTTTTCTGTTAATTTCTTGGAATTTTTCATCAATTGCATGGTAACCATATAAGCCAATTGAATTTGAAATGAAATTCCTTTGGTGGTGTGTCCATGTTGGGGGGTCAAGGTGTTTAGAAATTGAGTTACAAGTGTATTTTGATGCTCAAGCTTGCCAATAAAATTGGCAATGAGGTAGGTATGATAATTTTTTGAAAATCGATGATAAATATGAAAGATAGTTCGACAACAATTGCATTTTTTGGAATCAATTTTGACCTACCAACAATGCTATCTTTGACATGTTGATGGATTCATAAATATTGTTGATAAAACCATCTAATGATTTTATGTCAACACACATGTCATCTAGAACACAAATTATGTCCTTTTTATGACACAACCTTCATCAACTTGTTCTAAGAAATACATAAAAATGCATTGTTCAATTGGGCAACATCTCCTTGCAATTGTTGGACATGTATGTCTTGTTGAATCAGCACAAGTGGCATCCATAAGTCACTAGAGATATGATTTTTTCAAACATATTTTTGAAAAATAGCACTTGTGTGTTTAGTTATTGGCAACACTTGTTTATAATTGCACCCTCCTATGTTGAACTTGTTTTCAAATATTTGACAATTGGAATATGGGATGAATTTCTCAAATGAAAGCTTTGATGAATCAATTCACCATTCCAACAATGCGCCAATGTGCCCTTCAAACAATTATCCCATCAATTTGCATACATTTGATTGCATGGGAGTGCTACATGTGCAAGCATCATCTCTGGTGAAGGAAATTTTGATTCATCAATGGGTAATGCAACCTCGTTAACCAACAAGGTTTCCATCCTTGATATGCCATCATAAGATTGATTCCATTCTTTGAATATATGTTATTGAAGGATGAAGATGTATGAAAATGTTTTATTTGTGTATGTCCACAAAACATGAGTTTGGCCCTAGTTAATATGATCTTCAAAGGAGAAGGATAGGTTGTGAACGAGAGTTTTTTTTTTCTTTCTTTCTTTTTTCAATTTTGAAATGTGATCAAATTGGCAATCATCCACAATAATATTTAGCCAATTTTTAACTATATATTAAATATGAAAATGTGATGTAAATTGTGTGGCATATATTACAATACTTTAACAATTTGACAATAGATAATGACACATATTACACAAAGTTTTCAAAACAGTTGTTACATTCAATATTATTTTCCAATAATCCTTGGTGCATTCTTGTGTTTTTCAAAGCAACATGGGTACCATTGAAAATGTGTATGTTTTGATAACTTTTGGCTTCACCTACCTAGTGTTACACAAGCCATAGATAAACTTTTTGACCTTTTCTTGAGTGAACCACATATAATTGAATGGTCAAGATATCGGTGTGAGAAGTTCAATGTTGAGTCCATGCCTTTCTTATTTATATATGTGAAAATGGTGGTAATGCATTACCATACATATAAAGGTGATATATGGATATATTCCACGATCATTACATATTATGTGACCTTGCCATTAATTGAGGAATGTTTTGATGTGCTAGGTAAAATTAAAATTATTGGTTTGGAAGGTTCACTTCAATGCAAATTATGTTAGGATATTTGTAAAGTAACAAAAAATGAAAGGATTTGTCACACATCTTTGGACATGGATGTAAACTAAGCATTTATGTAAGATGAAATTTCATCCACATTTTGAAGACAATTTGTGAGACACTTGGAATTGCACATTCATTTTATCATGATTTTTGTATATGCATTTGTATATGCATTTTATGTTTTTCGCTACATGCATAATCATAAATTACTAATAGATTATGGGGACAATCCAATGGACAATTGTTTGAGGTGTAAACTTGATATAAGGAGCCACTCATGCCAAGGACTTGAGTGCTTATATGCAAAATATTCCTAGAATCATGATTAACAAAATCCTTTCGTCAACTCAAGTAATTTTTACCACAATGAAAATCAAGCAATGGTTATAGGCATGAAGAATTACATGTTCACAAGATATTGATTCCATAATGTTTTACATCCATTTTGGATTACTTATGCACATAAAGAATGTATATTTAACTTTCCAAATTCACAAACATATGAAATTGTGTTTTGATACTACTGTTGCATCTAACTTGGACCTTTCATAAAAGATGGAAGTAAAATTGTTAGTTGTCCTAAATCAAGCATCCATGTTTCCATAGTTGGTGGCATTTGTAATTTTGTGATAAAATTGTGAAAAGTTCTTTATGATGTGTTATTGTGCACGATTCAATTAACATGCTTCAACTAGACCATATAAATCAAATGTATTATTTAAGAATGAGTTGATTAGTGGAAGCCTAACTTGTGTTTTTTCATGCTTTATATCAATAGTGGTTAATGCCAAGGATGTTCATTGGTGATGATATTCATATCAAGTGCATTGATCACAATTACAAATGAATTATTGCACTAAATGATTTTTAGGATCTAACAATTTGTATGAATATTGAAACAATATTGCAACATAATCCTTGATTAACATTCTCGTGATTTTTGAATCTCAAATTGTGTCCTATCAAAGGTGCACAATCAAATAAAATGTTGAAGGGGCATAAGTTGTTAACAATAAATGACTTATCATGTGAACATTGATATATATATTCATTAATCCATTTTTTTGAAATGACCCATGTGTAAGAAGCCATGCAAGTTCAATGAATTATTATGAAATTGAACATCCTTCACAAAATTGTTTGATTAAACAATTTTCAACCTCTAAAAAAGCTTGCTAATGGTGTAGACATGGGTTGCTAATAGGTGGCAAAATATTTTTCCCTTTGGTTCAACTTGTGTTGAAAATATGATTTAATTTAAATTCATTGACTTTTTCTTGTGTCACATCATTGTGTGACAATGGTTACAAAAAGATCTATGGTTACAACAAGATTTCAAGATTCATACATTTAAGCTTGTGTCATCATAATGCTCGTTGTTAGTTAAGTTTGGTAATGCATAAAACTTTGCAAAATGAATTCATTCTTCTACAATGTTTAATAACTAGTTTTATTAAAGAAATGGAAAAATTGAAAATTAATTCACATTAATGAAGAAGTATCTTATCTTTTATCATTAAAATTTTAAAAATTCAATATAATTTTTTCATGAGATTTGTTATTATTTCACTTTTTTTTTCTTTTTTTTTTGGTGAAACTACTACAATAATCCAATTGTTTATTTTATCTTGGTTATAGCCTATAATTGGTTTGTTATTTGTAATATAGTAGGTGTTTTTGCTTTCTTAACAAGTGTCCTAATTTGTTTATTTGTTTAAGTTGTATGTTTTATGCATTATATGTGTTTCTACATCCTTCATACATATCTTGGTTTGTTTTTTTATAATCTCTTACACTTCATGTAACTTGCATCATATTTTTCATGGATAAAAAATTTTGTTTGAATTTGATCTATGGCTTGTAATGAACAACTTGTTGAATAACTATATTTCATAATGAGTTGATTATTATTGTTTAACAAAAGACTTTAATTTAATTAATAATCAATCCAAGCATGCACTTGAGGAAAATTGATTGGAAAATTATTAAAGAATTAATATTTTGTATGATGCATGATGAGAGTGTGTGTATGATGGATAAATTGTAGTCTCTCACTCAATACACACACACACACACATATATCTTCTTGCAATTAAGATGCCCTACCATAATGTCATTTGGTGACAATTGGACACTATGTTTTCATTCATTCTTGTGGGTTTGGAAGGACTTGATTGATGATTAGTTTTGACATCAATTGGATATAGGAATTTTTTTGTTTCACTAGTGATTTATTCTTATTATCTTGAATTGGGGATTTAAGTTGTGTTGTTGGTTTTAACAACTTTACCCAATGAAGTTTGTTTGTTGGGATTAACATGAAGGTCAAAATTCATCAAATAATTTTGTTGGGGAGTTGGATTATGTTAGGTTTTCAAATGTGGTGAAGTTGTGTTTTTGCTTTGTTTCTTTTTCACTTTAAAATACTCATTTGTAAAATTTTATATGCATTATTAGCATCCAAAAGAATGTTATTATGGATATGCAATATGTCATAACAATATAATACTACAATTTGTTTATACTTCACATCATTATGACAATGGGATTTTAATATTCTTCAATGGACTTGTTAGGAACCATCTCAAGGAATGGTAAAACTAGTAAAATTTGTCAAATAATATTCTTTTGATTTTGACTCTAGTTTTGTCTTGCATTCTTTACAATCTATTCAATGACTAGTGATGAAGAAAAACAAGGGAAGGTGGAGAATAGTATTATTCCTCCAAAGTATGTGTCAAAAGAAACGTTTGTTGTATTGGGGATCTATCTTTGATACATTTTGTGGCATACCCTTAAGCCTACTTGTTCTCTTACACCTTTTTAGTTTACCAAGTTATGGCAATTTGGGAGGCAAAATGTGATTCACAATTGTGTATTTCAAATCAAAGTTCTCACATTGATGGATTGCATGGTAGGTTCTTGATCAACTCAACGTATTTATGATTATCCATGGGGAGCTTTTGTTCCAACAGGAAAGTCATGCATGCATCTAGATATTGATATGTATGTGAAGGCCAATTAAACTCTCGAGTTTGAAGTGCAAGATATTTCTAGAAGCCAAATTTGTTGCCCAAGGGCATGCAACAATAATACTCTGCATGGACCAAGGAATTGTGAAAGTGAATATTTTAATTCACAACTCTCAATGCCTTATCTCTATTGTGTGTTAGATTTGTGTGCATACTTAATACATGCTAAACAATGAGATTAGCATTTGAACTGTATATAAGGTTTAGGGTTTAGGTTTTTTGATTGAAATTGAGGTATAATTTATTTCACTCATTATTCAATAGGTCGATTTGTACTTGGGACATGCCCAAGACCACAATTTTGTTCATTCAATAAGCTTGATTTGCCAGATTCAAGATGGCTTCACAGGGAACTCGGTTTCTAATCTTGTGTTCTGAAACATCACAATTTGGGTTTAGTGTGAATGTTCCAGGATTGAGAATTGCCGATGTTCTTGCAGCATTCAACAGCTTGTTTGGCTCTGTAATGTAGTGGTCAGGAATCACTTTTCCTGCAATGGTTTTAGTGCCTTCAATCATTGTGGAGTGGAAACATTTGTTAGTTTCTGTGATTACCATCCACAATGGTAATTCACCATATATCATATTTGTGGAACTAGGGTTAATACAGGTCCAGATCGAACAATTAAAGACTGGTATCAAGGACCCTACCAGACTGGTATGGGGCAATACCAGCCTTGTGATTGGTGAGAGATTCCTGGAACTTCCAAAATTGCATAGACAACAGTAATGGAAGGAGAGGCATGCTTGTTTCATACACTCACAGCATTCAACGGACATCTGCAGGACATCTTGAAGTAATATGGCATTGCAAACAAAAGCAAACAATAAATTGATCTTCCAGTGTTCCACTTTCTAGTGTTTGAGCTCACAAAATCCGCCAGTTGCGCTGATTTCCATGTTGGTCATGGATGATTCTTTGATAATCTTGCCATTTGGCTTTTATAATCTAGTCTAGCAATTGCCTCTTTGAATTGATGCAAGCAGTTGACCCTTGGGTATTCAAAGCTTCACCACAAATGGGTACTCAGTAAGATGGCATAGCCCTGTCAAATCCCAGCCTTTTAGTACATGGTGGACAAGAATGTTTCCTCATGGTGGCGGATTCTGTTCATTCAAAGGCTTACTAGCTTGCAAAGCTGCAATTGTATAGGTTGAGATCTCTCTGGCAATGATGTCCCGCATCATACCCACCAACTGAGAGCCTTGTTCACTGGTCGTATCAGTCCCAAGTCCTGTACAGAAGTTTCCAAAGCTGGTTGGTGGCTGCCGGCCAGTTTGAAGCATGGGAACCATCATCTGGGCCACCACTGCATGTATGGCAGATGACAGCAGTTCAGACGTGGTGGTGCCCTGATTCTCTGATGCCCGCAGCAATCCAGTCAGGTTCACTGGAGTGCCTCTGCTGGAAATTGGGTCCTCCACAAAATCCACATAATCAGGACCCACTAGCAGGCTTTTCGGGGAGACAGAATTGTCACTGGGGGGCATACCATATGCTTGAGGGAAACAGCAACCACGCCCACAATGACTGGGGACCTCTGGCGTTTTCCATGTCCAAAGTGGGTGCATGAAAGAGGACACTGTTTTGGAACCCAATAAAGAGTTGTCATCCTTGCTGTTCCGGCTACCTGCAGGCTCAGAGAAACATCCTGTGCCTGCTGCTGCATAGCCAATTGCACATGTCTCCGGTCTTGAGGGACCACCACAGTTGCCTGCAACCTTCCGGGCAGCATATGTACTGAAAGCACTTGGCCATGGCACAGGCCTAATGACCTTGCTATCTGACGCTTTCACAGCAGCTGCAGGTTGCACAGTTTCATTTTCAGCATCCCTCACATCCAGCTCTCTGCCATCCCTGGAACTGTCCACCAACATTTCTGCATCCTTATTTGCTTCTGCAACTGAGAGTTGCTCAAGTGATGGCCACAAATGCTGCCTCTCCTCCAAAGAAACTCCCAGTTCATCTCCATCATTCTCCCTACTGGAATCATCACCTATATCGTTTTCTTCGTGCCCTGGTTGGGTGGGCTCTGTATCACTTCCCTCTTCCTTTCCCTTATCTGAACCATCTGATGACCCTTCCTTAATACGGCCTTGATCATCTCCTAGATACTTGCGGCGGAGGGTGGAGTTCCAATGGTTCTTGATGGCATTGTCAGTTCGTCCAGGTAACATCCTTGCTATGGAGGCCCACTTATTCCCATGAATGGCATGTGCTGCCACAATTGCCCGGTCTTCATCCACTGTCATTGAGAAAAGAGTTCAACTCATTCCATAGCCGAAAGATGAGGAACACTCATAAAAATCGTTCATGCAAAGCTTGAAGCTGTAGCCTTCAACACCAGTTTACATGGAGTAAAAGGAGAACTAAGTCACAGAATTGGATACCATCAAAACCAGAAGTGGGGCAAATACTTGTCCATTAAGAAATACGCTCTAAAAAAAGGATCAAGCAAGCATGGACGTGCAATGTGATATACACTACGAGTGGTGATACCCTAGCAAGGTTAGGGTTTGAAACCTCCCACAATGCAAAAGAGGCATACAGAATTGCAGGGATTGTATGAAATCAGCTGATGGGGAGAAAAATGGTAAACAGAATTCCAAGCTCCATACTTGGAGTCTAATGGGTAACTCAAGAAGGATGACAAATGGTTGGCTTTCTCGTATCCACCATTTCTGATGACTATAAAAAATTAGCAGCTAAGAAGGTGCAAGAGTTGCCGCCAATTTTCTTCTTTTTCTAGGGAAGATGGATCAGAAAGTGCATATAACATGCTTCATAATAACATACATGACCGAGCTGCACCAGCACCAGCAGCAATCTCCAAAAAGCTCTATGCTCACAAATAGAACCAAAGAAGAAGAAGACTCTTGATCAGTTGCAACAAAAAAGCAATTTAATGCAAACATAACCGCACACTTGAAACACCTAATTCAGCCACTTTGCAAACCCAAAAATTACAGTTGAGAAGAAGAAGAAAAAGAAAAAGAAAATATAGACAATGGGTAATCTCTTTAGTCAAACCTCTGAAGGTCTTGTTCTTCTTCTAATTTTCCTAGTGCAGCAGCAGCACATTGATCATGATGATTCAAAAGCTTGAACTTATGAAGTCTAAACCTAAAACTGATCTGAAAAAACTCTTTGTCCTGAAACACCCTAACTAGTAGCCAAACAAGAAAACTGGGATGGAGAGAGATGTTCACTGATTGATTGATTCTTGAGGAGGGAGGGAGCTAGGGCGGGTGGGTGGTGAGCAACAAAACAAAACTCACCAGTAAAGGGTTTACGCTTCACACCAGGGTTGAGCTGATTGCACCAGCGCAAGCGACAAGACTTGCCGGATCGACCTGGGATCCCACGAGCAATTAGACTCCAGTTCCTTGCCCCAAATTTCTCCACCAGCCGATTCAATACCACATCTTCCTCAGGTGACCAAGGACCCTTAATGCGATCATCTACTACTACAGTTCCTCCTCCTCCTCCTCCTTGTTGCTGCTGCACTCCTTGACCAGCAGCTGCCTTCATCCTAGTGCTTCCTCCTTGCAACAACACTACTCCTGCACTACTCTCCCCATGACCCATCGCACCAATCATTCCTCAAACTCCTGGTGAAAAGGCCTATCTTGTAGTAGGTTTCCACTCTACCTATCTTCTTCACCTGCATGAATGACTGACTCCAGACCAATAAAAAGAAATTCCTAGATTTTCAATCCCCCTGCATCATGACCAGCAAAAAACAAAAACACAAGCTTTCCTTCTTCTTCTTCTTCTTCCCACCAGAGCTCTTGTTGCAATCCAGCCACCCACAAAGCCCACCACCACCCACAAGCTTCAATTCTTATAAAACAGAGAAAATAAAAACCACCCACAAACACATCCACCTAAATCTCATCATCATCTTCATGAATGAATCCCTTCCCCCCATTCCCTCCTCTCCACTCCACTTCCCCCACTCTCCTCCTGTCTTCTCTCTTTTGTAAAACCCTCCATTCCTAACAGAAGTAACAGATGTCCAACTAGAAGGAACAAGGAACTAGGCTAGTTGTTGTTTCAGATTAGATGCAACAAAAAGAAGCTACTACTAAACACATCATCAAAGCCTCTCTCTCTCTCTCTCCCTTCTCTCCTTCCTCAAAACTGCTTCACCCACCAACCACCACTCTTCCTTTTTTCCTTTTTTTTTCTTTGACTTCCTCAAAACTTCTCCATATCACCACCAACAACAACAAACTTTTTTTTTTTTTTCTTTTTGGGGGAAAACTTTTTCTTCTTCACCACCAACAATAAGTTCAGCATAAGGAAATAATTTTTTTTTTAATTGTTAGATAACTCAATTTATGTTGCATTCACACTTGATGTAAAGTCAGTGTTAAATGAAAATCTAGGTGACATCTTAGGCGGCATTCAATGTTAAAAAGGTGATAGCTCAATGTTAAGTGAATGTTAGCTTAATATAAAATCTTCATGGTAAGTAGGTTTAAATCCTAAATAACTAACATGATGTTAGGGGACCCAACACTTGAGTCCCTAACACCAAGTGTGAATGCACCTTTAGTTGGTGAGAATTTTAATTTTGGATGGTGTTTTTTTAATTTTTTTTGGTTGGACCTTGGTTGGGAAAATCTACGAGAGAGAAGTCTTTAGTTTGCCAACTAGGAATGAATGAGAGATGGAATGAGTTTGCAGTTTCCAAGCTAAATAGGGATAGCCTAATTCTACTACTAGCTCTTTTTTTTCTTCTAAATTGTGCAATTTTAAAATGCTATAATTAGAGAGGGATACAATTGTACAACCTTGGCTTAGAGGTTAGTATTGAACTCACCTACAATTCAACATGACCTAATGAAGCCCTTGTCCAATGATATGTAAATTTTTTAAAATTATATCATATCCATAACCTTGGATATATGTAAAGAAATACCTTGTACCCATAGTCAAATATGTTTTGGTATTTGGGTAAAAATAATTATGATACATATGCTTTAAACTCTAAAGTTTGTTAGTTCTATTAATCAAATGGAGTCTCTTAGATAGTTTGCTTTTTTATTTATAATTAGTCAATTTGATTGACCTATGACAAGAAAAACAAAAATACAAAATTGGAATTTTAGAAGCACCCAAAAATATAACTTTTCATGTAAAGTTGAATTTTTTTTTGGCCTAAATATATAAGTGAGAAGGTGAGGATTTTGGGCAAACCATATGGGATAAAATTGAGAATTGTTAACATGTGATAGAAGTGCCTATGCTTGGAGTGGTAGGTGTGTATGTGATAAGAATATATTTCTAATGGAAGACCTCCTCCTATTTTAGAGGGTCATATTTTTCATTAATGAAATTAAATGTTTCAAAAACTTACTAGAGTGTTAATAAATAAGTCACAATTTAATTATTTAAAAAATCCATCATCAATCGAATGTCAATTGTATCAATTCAATGTCAACCATGATGCCATTGTCCTTTGATACATTTAAGTGTTCATTCGTAAATATGTTTATCCTAGTTAAAGATGAATCAAAACACTTTGATTGTTGCATTTTGAAGTTGTATTTGACCTTTGAATTTTTTTTAAAATTTTAAAATGTGAACATTTTTTTATTTAAAAATTATAAATAAATAAATACACATATTCATTTTTACTTTAAAAAGGGGTATGTGATAATAGGGTACACAAACCCTACCCATGTACCAGAAATTTTATTTTTTGTAAACCCTAACCCTAACCCTAATCCGATGCAATAATTGAACATTAATACACCTTTAATGGGTAAATAAATTGAAAAAAATATACTTTTACCCAATGTTCTATCAAAAATAATATACCCACACAACATTGGTCAAAACGCGCACAATCGCCAATTCCAATTGGGTGGGGTATTCTACTCAACTCTTAAATCCTAAGTTGTTGAACACATATTGTAATATATGACATGACATATTGAATGAATTTGGAAAAACAAAATGATGGTATATAACATACACCAATGTTCAACAAGGTTTTTTTTTTTTTTTTTTAAATTTTTTTTGTAACATAGGTTTCAATTAACCTTTGGAAAATATATCCAAAAATAATTATTTAAAAAAATGTAAAAAATAAAAATTTTAAAAAATACCTTTTTTTTTTTTTCTTTT
>Ga0116231_10002047_pt1 | contig 42168 bp, 33 predicted proteins | sample S1TSphgellanicum_2_FD_89695 | JGI IMG/M metagenome (GOLD analysis project Ga0116231, IMG submission 89695) | Host-associated microbial communities from peat moss isolated from Minnesota, USA - S1T2_Fd - Sphagnum magellanicum MG | ecosystem: Host-associated > Plants > Peat moss > Unclassified... | reverse complement strand
GTTGGACTAAATTGCACAAAAAAAAAAGCAACCTAGAAGACAAAGGGCAGTTCTCCAAAACCAAAGATCCCCTTCCTTACGTCTCTTCCCCCCCCTCCCCCCCCCCCAATCCCCCAAATACACCCACACCACTATGAAGCAAAATCCGAGAAACCCAACAACGGCAACCGAATCCATAACACAAACAAGCAGCCAAGCAACAAAATCAATCATATGTGAGAACCTCCACATCAGAAACCCCCAAAACAGAAAAAAAGATCCAGTCACCAAAACCAAACTAAATCCCGCAGAAACCCCAAAGACCCAAACTGAAACACAACACAAAAACAAGAAAACATCCTAACAAAAGGGAAGAAGGAACAAGAAGCCTCCGACACCCAAAAGCTTTGCAACCCAACAACGACCCAAAGGAACAGAGAGTCTGCGACCTCAGGGGGTTCTTGGCGAATGGACTTGAGGTCGGACATAAGACGCAGCTGCGCGGAGGACATCATAATCGCTTCTGCGAAACCCAAGAGCGAGCGAGCGAGGTAGAGCACAGAAGAAGAGCAAGTGCAAAGTGCGCAATTGTGCGGAAGAAAACAGGAAGAGTGCAGAAGCACACAAGAAGAGATGTGCAAGAAAGAATGCACAGCAAGTGCGCTAGCCCCCCCCCACTACTCCGGGCATGGTGCCGTCTTTCTCATCCACCGCCTCCGTCTTTTTCTCATCCACTGAACTCCTCTCTTTCCATCCACTGATCCACCCCTCTTTCTCATCCAATGACCCCCACTCTCTTTCCATCCATTCATCATCATAAAGCTCTTTCAGGGTTTCTGGTTGTTATTATTATTTTTAATACAAGCTACTGTAGATTGGGTCCGACTTTTTCATTCATTGACCCACCCCTCTTTCTCATCCAATGACCCCCACTCTCTTTCCATCCATTAATCAACATAAAGCTCTTTCAGGTTTTCCCATTGTCAATATTTTTTAGTGAATCACCTACTAGAGATTCGGTCCATCTTTCTCATCCATGGACCCACCCCCTCTTTCTCATCCATTGAACCCCACCCTCTTTCAATCCATGAATCATCATGAAGCTTTTTCCTCTGTGTAATTATTATTTTAGTACAAGAGATTGGGCCCATCTTTCTCATCCATTGACAGTTTCCCTCTTTCTCATCCACTAACCTTCCTATTTTCATCAATTAAGCATCGTAAAGCTCTTTCAGGTTTTCCCCATTGTAAGTATTTTTAGTACTAGGGAATGGGTCCCCCCTAGCCCCTGTTTGTAGAGGCCCATGAAATGGTATGTAAGCATTCCCCAAGTGAGCTCTGATTGGACCTCGGAACGTTTACACCAGTGTTGTGCTGTTATTTGAATTTCAAAGAACCATCAGTGCTCCTTTTTAAATGTTTCAGAATCGGAGAACTGCCAGTGCCGGTTATTTGAAAAATCAAAAAATCAAAGAACTGCCCATCCTGGTTATTTCAAAACCATTGAAGCACTTGCAGTTTTCATGAAAGAACCGGTAAAGAACCAGTGGTTCTATGGCCCAGTTTTGGTGTATAACTGGGCCTTTGATTTTCTTAAAACCGCAGTTATTAATCACAAGAACCATCCTGATAACCTTAGGGGTTTAATCCATCCCATAAACCTTGCTAGTTCCGACCAGTGTTGCCCGGATACAAAGATTTGACGCATTAGTCAGGATATCTATATGGAATATTCTTTTTAAAATTATAACATAAGGTTATGCAAAATAAAAAAAATCACAAATATAGTTGACCGGATGGATATGTATTTTTATTTTTATTTTCATTTTGGCAGATATTCATTTTTTGGTTTTCAAACTCACACTCATCACATGATATGTATAAACGTTAGGAATACATCTCAACTTTTGGAATCAATTTTCTAGTCATAGATTTACCCCACTCAAGCATTAGAAAACATCTCAAAAACCAATAACTTGGGGGGAAGTTCAACCTTGGTTTTTTTTAAAACCTTGCCCAACACAACACAAGTTTCTTGCCCCAACTTCACCCCACTTAACCCACAAACACACCCAATTGAGACAACAAAATTTGTGAAAGAAAAGGTTTTTGAGACTGCAATACTTGCCAAGGAACCTTTGACCTCACATGCTCACCATGTCAAAATGCAAAATAGATATAATACAAATCTATATGTCTATTCAAACTTTGGCTTCTCTTTTACGACTGAATAATAAGTATTGATGAAATCCCCCCCAGGAAGAGCAGAAATGATCAGAAATGCAAAATGTACAAGATTTTCAATATCCAATAGACATCTACAACCAATAATTATAACCGTGATAAAGGGAAAAAGTTGAAAAATTTCACGACAATGGAGATCAGGTCATTATTTTCAAGAAAAAAAAAATTAAAGCTTGATAAGCCAATTCTGCTTCAAATGGGAAAAAAGTAAGGTCTTGATGGGTCATGAGCTTTTCTACTTCAATCAGGATTAAATAGTGAAGATTAATACCCCTACAACTTTTCTACTTCTCTGCTTATATGTATTAAACACTCCTTGTATAGTGTGATCTCAACATCATCTTTGTTTCAGTGTGTAGAAAACATCATAATTAAAACTTCAGTGAAAACCTTGAACACTCAAAATTGCTAAAAGACATCAAGACAAGGTTGCAGTCGTAAGTTGTGTACAAAAAATGTGGAAAATCCTCCTTCAACGATCGGTGTGGAATGATTTGTCAACTATTTTCTTCATCCTCCTAAGAGTCTATATTATAAGTGAAATGTAGACTATAATAACAAGCATAGCATTTAGCAAACATTTAATCCAATACTTGCACAAATGTTCTACGTTGGTAGTTTTCTGAGAAAGTGGGGGAAAAGGTTTTGTCTCCTATGTGGAAAGAGAGGGGTTGGAATCATGAAGGTAACTATTCAAAGTTCTAAAAAACCATTGGAAAGACATTGTTAAAACAAACTTGTTCTGATAGCTTAAGAGAATGGTTCTGATCAACCCCATGAGAAAACCTGCTAAAGCCATCCACCCCAAATCTGTCCAAAAAGTCAAATGACGAAAACAAGGACTCTGCAATATGGACGTCTGATGCAACAGAACCCAAGTTTACACCTTGTGAGAAAACTAAAAACTCAAAGAAAATTAAATTCTCCCAATTCTCATTCGAAGCATGCAATGACATAAATGTGCAAGCGAAAAAAAGAAAACACTACTGAAATAATTGAGCTTTCCAGTTTTGCTCAAGACTTGGGATTCCCCTTGAGCCATCAAAAGTGGGCAAACAACACATAAGATGATCCTACCTCAAACACACATTTGTGGTGCTCGTGGTGCTTGAATACAAATTGTTCATGCAAACTTTGAAGTTCAATAATCCAAGCACCCAAACAAGAAGCAAATGAGCTATGTTGTGTTGTAGATTATGCAACACTAACCTAGAAGCAACGTTGCATTGGCCTCAAGTGTCCATGCAAAGTGTTCATAGTTCATACCTCAAACCATGCTCACACTCTCACCTCACAAAAAACATTGCAAGCATGATGCATTGCTAAAGAGGTGCACTTGAAGCAAGGAGGATACAAGAGAAAAAGACCACACAAAGAAAACGAGAAAATAGAAGACACTTCACACTCAAATTTTGTTGCAAAAAATCAGAAATCACAAGTCCAGCCAAGGTCTACAAATGACATGCACTTTTCATGTTACATTCAAAGCTTTGTCAGCAATACTTTTGCACTTTGCACTCCACAAAGTGTAAAACACTAAACCTTAAATGCTGCGAGCTCCATCTCGATCTAACCCTAACCCCTAATCCCTAACCATTCATATGCCAGAATGCATCAGATATGTATATGCATATTCGTATTATGCATATCCAAGCATATCCATCCATGAGTGCTGAGATGGGAATATTGGTACAAGCAATTCCTGCCTGGATATGGATGAGCACTGATTATTGCATGACCATTTTATGCCGGATATGTATAAGGATGAATATTTGAAAAAACCCAAATTCCAGATACGACTACATGCATATCCAGATACTATCCGGGTTCATATCTGGAATTTTTGATATATCCAGGCAACACTAGTTCCAACCCCCAAAAACTACCTACCACACTCCCTAGGTAACTACCCCTGCAATAGGGGTAGTATTGAAGGTATGTAGGTATGGGATCTCAGTGGTTATTATGTTGGTAGGTAACTAGGTAAACAGGTTAGTGACCACTGGTTAGGTAGATGTTTGCAAATGCTTCCTAGGTAGGGCCACTGCGAACCAGGACCCACCAGTGCACCATCCACTGGATACCCATTATTTCTCAGTTATGGATGAACCTCAACTGAGTTAATATTTGGTTTCACCTTGGTAACCAATTCTGTAGGAAATAGGTCTCATATATAGGTAGATAGGTAGGAAAATAAGTAACTACTAGGTAGGTAGATTGTTTATACATAGGTAATGGCTATTTTTATTACCTACCTACTAACAACCTGCTTGTAGGTAGGTAGAAAAAAAAGGCATCTGAGCTAACAACCATGGTTAGCTAGGGAACTGGAAGTCAACGGAAAATTGTTTCCTGACCACTTACCATTCATCCTTCATGGTGCGCTGGTGGGTGCTGGTTCACTGTGGCCCCTAGTTAGTACATAGGTAACTATAGTACTTAACTACCATGGTTAGCTGTGGGGAAGTCAAGTCTGCAACTGACCAACTAAGATGTTGAAACATGTCATTAACAGAAAGTTTCAAAGTAATGTTCCCTGATTATGAAAATAATCTGCTGTTAAGGCATTTTCCGTCTTTAACTTCATAGAAAGAAGTGGTAGAATCAGCCTCTCACCAATTCATGTAAAAATCAATGTGTTTTCTGTCTCCATCATAGATAGTAGGGTTATTTTCTTTTACTAGGGTAAGACCCTTGCAAACCATTGTGGTTGTGGTTGTTGATTTTATAAGTTCAAAATCGAATTCTAATTTTGAATATGGCAATTTTTTCTATGAAAAATACTCCCTGGGGGAAAAAAAAATCGAAATCTTTTTCTCCAAAAAATTCATTACCAAAAAAAAAAATCATTTATGAAAACTCCAATCAATGCAAATAAAAAAGTACTTCTTTCTATGGTTGAAAGGCTAATAAAGCTGCAATAAGACCTGGCTCGTAACTTAGTGTTAAGTAAATTAATATTTAAATAATATCATTTTTTAAAAGTTAAATATGTTAATTAGCACTGACCTAAAAGTTTAATTAACTTTTTTTTTACTCATTCACACTTAGGAGAACCAATTTGGAAACATAACATTGACTTAAAACCCTTTTTATAGGCTGCCACCTAAAATTTTGTTTTTATTCTAAGATTTGTATTTTTTAAAGATTTGGTGTTAAGCTAACATTCACTTAAGGTCAAGTTTGACACTCATTTAACATTGTGTGTCGCATAAGATTCGATGGTAGGTAACACATCCTTATCCGAATGCAACCCCAAAAAAGCAGCTTTCTTAACACCAACTTAACATTAGGTGTAATCATAGCTTAAGTTAACCAATCAATTGTGGAATTTAAGGAATCTAAGCGTGAAGACATTTTGCATTCCAATTTGCATGCCATAAATCATAATTGATGAAATTTTGTAAGAGTTCAATATTGTCATTTAGGTGAATGTTTGAAGTTGAATCTAAACATGCATATTGATTGCCTTGATAACATGTTAAGTTTCATGATTACAATATTTTGGAAAAAACCACATAACAATGTTGGATGAAAAGATATTTGGCCATCTTAGTTGTTCAGTGAAAGAGGGGGTTGTCACATTGATTTCGCATCCTTGCTGTTTAGCATAGATGTCATCTTTGAGGGTTTTTTTTTATCTCAAAATTTGAGGCTTTTTGTTTCAAATTTGAAAAAAATACCTAAAGAGGTTTTTTTTCTTCAGAACGTTCTTTTCAGAGAAATTTTTGTAGTAATGTATTATTATTTTCAAAAAACCGTGATCCAAATGCAACCCAAGTTACATGTTTAAATGCAAGTAATAAGTGACTTTTCTATAACCATCCTTAACCATCCTTAAGGAGAATCTCAAAACTCTGATTGACTATCAAGTTACACAAGCTACAACCCATAACCCTTGACCCAATGTTTCATTAGCGACTTACTAGTTAGCACAAATTACCACCCTCAACTCTTGTTGGCCCAATGAATCCATAATCACTCTTTGTGTGCATGAAAAGAGGGCATCTTGATTCTCCTTAGGATGGTTATGCCGGTTATGTCCAGTGAGCGAGGGTGCTGATTACCAGAAATAGTCTCAGCGTTCATCTGTGCCTCGATTAGTCCAGTAACCACCCCTCTCTACTAATTACCTAGTCCATGACCTCCCCACTGAGACTGGGGAATTTTTTTGAATGTAGTGTAGGTGAAAAGGCTCTGCTATTAGGCTGTTCCCCAGTGTAACAACCAGTCTCGGATGCTTCTTTGATTTTTCAAAGAACTGTCAGTTCCAGGTATTTCAAAAAGTTGATGAAAAACTAGCCGGTTTCGGGAATTTGAAAAACATCCATCAAAGAATCGCTGGTTTTAGGTATTTCAAAACCTTCAAAGAACTGTGGGTTTTCATGAAAGAACAACTGCTTTTTTTCCAGTTCTTTGCAAGTTGCTTCTGGGGGTGAGTGCAACCAGAAATTTATTTTGTGGGTCAGCTCTGGGGGGCAGGGGATTTCATGAAATGGGAACCACCAGTGATACCCATATATATCCAGTCTGCAACCGGCAAAGAACCAGTGCTGCCTGAAAGAACCACCCAACACTCGTAACAACTGAAGAGCTTCGATGTCAGGCTAGGATTGATTGAGATCAATGCCCAGGAGCTATCACACCTCCTCAAAAGAGTTATACGCAAAATCTCCTGTGACAACAATCTTGAGCGCTGAATTTTACTTTGGAAGGCCCCCAAACAACAAGCGAACTTCTGCTGACTGAGGTTTAGATGTAAAAACCTCAGCCCATCCAACAAAGCCCCCACCCGTTCCTCACCCCCTGCCTCCCAAAGTGAGAGGGCACGCCATTCCATTCAATGAGATTGCATTGCCCTTTCCATTGAGGAAAACACTGACCTAATCTGGAAGGACCTTGATGGTAGGCCCTTACACATTTGGAAGGTACCTCGCAGCCCACTAGGGGAAGTACCTGCAATTTCAAGAGAAATTAATTTAGGTCAATGTTTTAGATGTCATAACATATGTGGTTTTAATCAGTGTTGTGAGGCTATTTGGTTTGTAACTTTAAATTCTGGGTTCAGGTTTAGGTTCTTGTGATTTAGACTCAAGGTGACACCTTTGTGTTAGAATCTACACAAGAATAGAATTGTGAAACTAGTCTGAAATCAAAATCAAAACCATGGAAAAACATTTTAAAACACAAAGTCAACATCTTTAGGTAAGAGAGTTGATTATATATATAAGTTGAATTTTATAGTTAAATATTAATATTAATTAGTTGTTAAACTTCATACCTATGTAAACCTCTATTTTAATTTGTTGTAAAACTTTGTATTCATACAATCTCTAGCATTGGAGAGTGTGTACATGAATTAAACCTGAATTTAAAATTAGTCTTGAAAGTTCTTGAAGTTTAAAAAATGTGTTTAAATCATGTTGGAAATTGATAATGGATCGATGAGAGAATAGAGATGGCAAAAACATGGATTTATAATGAGCTCTCCACTCAACCAAAGGATCACATAGATTTTGCTACAAACTTATGATTCACCCCTAAGTTCTAGCCTAATCTAAATAGGATGTAAACACCCCATGTAAATGTAACCTACCTTACAAGTGCATGCATAGACACATGCACAAGGCTATCATCTCATGTATTGAGATATTTCACACTAAACTTAACTAAAAATATTTAAATAAATTTATCTAACATATTTCATAGTCCCAAAAATATTTTGGTGTAACGCAAATATCTCAAGTAACTTGATAAAAGTAACTTAAGTAGCTTGGTAGGAAGTTGATATCTAACACCCCCACTCATTGAACAATCAAATTATACGTTTAATCACACCCATCAAGTGTTTAAAATATTCATGTTTGTTAGTAGAAAGTCCCTTGATTAAAATATTTGCAACTATATTTTTTGTGTTGCAATACACCAATTTAACAAAACGTTTTTCAATTTTTTCTCACACCAAATGATGATAATGATGACGACATACCAATAAAGGTTTATTTCTTGCTATTCAAACTAATAGCACCATTTCTCAATAAGAAAAATAACTCGATGTGAATTTGCAATCATCCATATTGCCAGCATCATAATAGGCACACATTTGTGTGTTTGCATGAACAATATCATATTCCCCAATATTGGGATGTGTTAGTTTTGGTAAACATTCCTTTTGAAATGCACCTAGTCTTTCATGTTCATATTGGAACCTTGGTTACAGTTTACATTTATTTTGAAATTTGTTTGGCCTTGGATATGGCTTACATTCCCATCAAAATGCACCTGGCCCAAAATAACATCTTTAATGTTTTTTCTAAAACAAAAACCAAAATTCATTGTGCCTTTTAGATAACAAAAAAATTGTGTCATTGCAATTTAATGTGCTTGTTTAGGATTAACCATAAATTGGTTCACAACTCCCATTGCTTGTGCAATATCAAGTCTTGTGTATACCATTACATACATGAAACTTCCAATAACATTTTGAAATAAATTAACCCACATTGCTTTCAAATTTGCATGATTTTGAAGACCCATATCCTTTGAAAGTTTATGATTGGTCATAAAAGGAATTCATATTGGCTTATTTGTAACCATTCCAAATTGTTTCAATATACTTCCAATGTACTTGTTTTGGTTCAAATAAATCACAAGGTCTAGTAAAACATGATTTATTTCTAACTTCAAAAAATATTGGATTTCACCTAGATTCACCATTTTGAATTTTTTCAAGAGATTGTCCTTTTTCTCTTTCAACAAAGTCAAGTCATTAAAGGCCAAAATCAGATCATCAACATCCAAAATTATGATCACATGAGAGTTTTTTTTAACTCTCTTAAAATAAACAATATGGTCAACAAAGTGCCTTTCAACTCTTGAGAAAAAATATGCATTATCTTGTGGTTCAATCCACGAGGAGATTGTTTCAAACTATATAAAGATTTTTTCAGTTTGCAAACCATATTGCATACCATATTCTTTTTATTTTTGACCAAAAAACCTTCTATATATAGATTTCTTCTAGAAAATCTCTATCCAAAAGGGTAGTTTTAACATTCATTCAATGCACCTTGAGATTTTTATGGTTGTAACTGCAAGCATAGCTTGAATCACTTACATTTGTGCAATGAGGGAAAAGGTTTCATTGAAATCAATGCCTTCAACTTGTGTAAATCCCCTTGCCACCAAATGAGCTTTGTGCCTTGCTTGCCATAGAGCCATAAAACCATCAACATTATATTTGATCTTGAAGATCCATTTGCAACTCATTAGTTTATGATCATGTGGAAAGGGAATAAATATTCAAATCTTATTATCTTGTAAGGATTGAAACTTAAAATCCATGGCCTTTTTCCAATGTTGTGAATCTTCAAAGACTTCACAAAAGAATGGGGTTCATCAACATCAACCAAAAAACACATATGAAATATTCAAGTCTTCTTCAACCATTGTTGAATTTTTTTTGCATTTCTCAAGGAAGTTTTTCATCTTCCATCTTTAATTCTTGATTTAGAATCATTTATTTTGATCCAAAATTTAACCTCGAAACCATTGTTTCCCCATTAAAGTTTTTGGATTCATCAAACATAACATCACAACTAATGAAAACATATTGGGTTATAGGTTGTACAATTTGTACCCCTTTGTTAACCCAAATTTTCATTTTATGTACATAGTAATCAATTGTTATTAATTGGTAATTCGTGAGGCAATATTATTTTGAAGATTGTTTTAGTTATTATTAGATAACAAATAACCCATTTGTTATAATAACTAATAACATGTCTTTAAGTGAAACTAGTTTGGTAAAGTAACTAATAACCAATATGTTAGCATAATTGGTTGTTGACATAATAGGTTTGTGTTTAACTTGTGGCCAATAATTGTTGTAGTTCAATTTTGAATTAGTTGATTGTTGTACCGACTAGTGATTGTTTAATTTAAAACAACATTTTGTTAAATATAAATAAGAGGATTTGAGAATGATAAAACAATATGAAGGATTTTAATATGATCAATTGAGTTTCCTTCTTTGTAAATATTTTCTAGATGTTTTTTGCAAATAAACATTTTCATGTTTTTGACGTTGATTTTGGGAGTTTCTGTTTTAGAAATTCAAATTTGAAAAGAAACCAACATGTTAACGTTTATAAGCAATTTAAAACTTGGAAAATATAAATTAATTTTGTTTTATTTGAGGGAATAAAAAACACCCTTAACACCCTTAGTCTATTCATAATAGCCAGTGACTATGCATTTGACACCTTTGGAATTCAACTTTGTCCTTATTTCCTTTGGCACATGAGAAAATGTAACACAAAAAAAAACACACAAATGATTTTTGGAAGGTTTGTTATCCACACCAAACCTCTTTTGGCAACATGCTAAAAATTGATTTAGTAGGGATTTGATTTTGGATATATGTTATAGTTGCCATTGCTTTTACCCATAATATATTATCCAACTTCATTTGTTGCAACACACATTACATATTTTCAACAAGTGTTTGATTTTTCCTTTCAATTACACTAATTCGTTTTGGTGTGTATAGAGTGGTTATATGTTTCACAATGCCATTTTCCTTATAGAATGTATTGAAATTCTTAAAGTTATACTCCCCACCTCCATCACATCTAATTACCTTGATATTATTTCTAGTTTGGTTTTTACAAAAGTTTTGAAAACCTTAAGCTTGTCAAACACATCAAATTTAGTTTTCATCGTATTAAAAAATGTTTTCAAAGAAAAATCATCAATGAAGATTAAGATTTTTTACCCTTCCATGAAATGTTTCCATGGAACCACATAAGTATGTGTCATGGGCATGAAAAGAACTAAACAATAAGATTTCCAAACCACATGAATGAAATAAGGCTTAATTTAAATTTGGTTCTAAACATGATGTGTGCACAATGTGAATGCAAAAGACTTTATTACAAAAACATAACAATAACAAAACAAGATCATGACAAAGATATGTACATAAAATTGATGTTGAACAAACTGAAGGTAATGTAGGATTTTATTTTTACTTATATCCATTGGACACCTAATTCAAGAAAGCTTCTTAAAAAACTTTAAACTTACCCATGTTAACCCATGTTAACCCATGTGTGGCCCAAGTCCATCCATGTCAAAACTAATAATGAACTATGAGTTAATTAAGAATGAACTGGAAATAAATTGAAATTTAATTATGAGTTAACTAGAAGTGAACTAAAACTTAATTGAAACTTAATTAAAAATTAATTAGAAATGAACTAAAAAATAACTACAAGTGAACTAAGAGTTAATTTGAAGTTAACTAAAAATTAATTAAAAGTGAATTAAAATTAAACTAGGAGTTAGGTAAAAATAAATTATAAGTCGTGGATGAATATTCATATGAATGAACTCCATGTTATTGGCATTTGTGACAATATGTGTGCACAAGCCCAAAAAATTTCCTTTGCATGAGAATCCCCAGTCAAATGGAATGGGGTTACCATACACGCATCCATTGTAGAAACTCAAGTTATGTTTTCCATTGAGATCCATGACTTCAACAAGGTTACTTTTATCCATGGTTGTTAAAACTCGCATAGAGGACATGAATAAGTTTCTAATGCCACAAATCATTCCTTTTAATCTTGATGTTACATTTTATAACCAAGGATTGATAACTCCAACCAATTTATATAATTTTCATTTTTGAACAATTTTTGCTTGTTGTGGTTACTTGTGAAGAATTTTTGAATTTGTTTTTCCAATCTTGACCTAGTTACATTTGTTGCCAACATGTTTTCTTTCAAATGTTGCTCAAAGATTGTCCCATGCATCTTTTGTAGTTTTTACATGTGCTACATGATGCAACAAAGAATCAATAACACTTAAGAAAATTACTCCATAAGCCTATTTGTCTTTTTTCATGAACAAGCGGTGTTCAAAAGTGTTTCCTTCAAGAACAATCTCTCCAAATTCAACTTTTGCTGACAATATTCTCCTAAGGTGATTTCCCACAAATCCTTTTCAAGCAAGAGAAATTCCATCATCATCTTCCATGTATGAAAGTTATTGTCATTCAACTTTTCAATACTTTGAGCATTAGAAGTGGATGTCACAAGTGTGAGTAGAACAATGCTAGAAAACAAAACACCTAGAGCTTTGAAACTTTTAGCAAAATGTTAAAAAAAAAAAAACCTCAATATTTGGAAGCTTTCAAAAACTATAAAAAACAACTTCAATCTCTCCTTCCTTCAAAAGCAACCATGCTCTAATACTATGTTGGAAATTAACAATAGTTTGATGAGAGAATAAAGATGATAAAAACATTGATATACAACAAACTCTCAACCCAAGCTTAGGATCACACAAATGTTGCTACAAATCTATGATTCCACCCCAAGCTTTGGCCTAATCTAAATAGGAGGTGAACACCCCCATGCAGATGTTACCTAAATTAGAAATGCATGCATAGGCACATGCACAAGGCCATCATCTCATGCATTGAAATATTTCACACTCAACCTAACTAGAGATATTTAAGTAAACTTACCTAACATATCTCATAGTTTTTGTATATGCATGTAACACAAATATCTCAAGTAACTATAATTGATAAAAATAACTTAAATAACTTGGTAGGAAGTTGATATCCAACACATCAAAATCAAAGGAGAATTTGGAAAAACCAGGTTCAAACCCTCACCCAAAGAACCTCTACATAAATTTTACAATCTCCAATATTGGCACCGGAGGTTCTCTTCTAAGAAAAAAGTACCACACAACACTGGTTTTAGTATAGCATAAAGCATTGCCAGAAATTTCACATGGCTACATTGGAGGGATGTCTCAATTCTGAGGAAAATTTTGTTCTGGGATGTTCGTCTATACAAATTGATTAAGGGAAGCAATTGCTTTATGCTTGGTGAGGGTGTAACTAGAATGCTGGCATCGCTCTCCTGAAGGCCTCTTGGACATGGCAGGTGTGTTACATTGAGCAAAACAATGGACCCTGCTTGGAGTCTTTTTTGTCTCAAACCTTGAGCTGATGTTTGTTGTTGGACTAGAAGCCAGGTAAGAGTGAAGGTCTCAAGAATCAGATGAGAATGAGTCAACAGCCTTCTTGAGAAAGGCAAAAGAGTATGGGCATGAGGTGGGAGCAGATAGGCTTGGAAGGAGGAGGGGGTTTTGATGCTGCAACTGCTGATTTGGAGAAAAGCATAAGACCTTGTGAGAGTCTCTCCAGGAGCCTTACTTCTGCCTTTGTTGAACCCTGCTGGTCACCCTCTCACCTCTGGTAAAAGTACCATAGATTTGCCAATCCTGTTTCTTTCACATTAGGTGATATCGATCCTGACCTTTGTTTCAAGAATGTTTTCCGCAGTTCCACTTCTGGATCCAGCAAAAGACTAGTTCCACAGTCTGATTCTTGTACCAGTTCCAACAAAAAGGTGTGAGCTAAGGTCCAGGTTGCAAGAACCTGAACCATGGTTTTTACACTTTCAAACCAGATACCCTCACAACACTTGTGCCAAATGCCAACGCTGTTACTTTCATATTGGGCACCATGCCTGTTTTGCTGTGCAGGGTCAAGTCAAATGGCAAAGGAATTGAACATTCCTTGTATGATATCTCACTACTGCACTTATCATTGACCAAATGTACATTATCATAGGAAGTTATTTGATGAGACTGCTCAATGAGTTGCAAGGGAGAGGGAGGATGTGCTTCCTGAACTGAAAGACAAGAGGTAAGGACTCTTAATTTTGTCTTGCTTTGGTTACTCTTCTGCATGAACTCTTGCAATTCTGTCTATACTAGCAATACATATATATCCTGTCAAAGTTGCTAGGATCAGGAATACATGAAGTGGATTACTGTACAGTATTTTGCTCGAATCTAGTCTTTTCGAAGATAAAAGGTTCAAAAGGGAGTCTTTATAACAGAGTGCTTTTGCTGCCCAACCTTTCTCCCAAGTCAACCTCTGAACTACAAACATTATTACCAGGGGAAGACACACACTTCTCCAAAGTTGAGCACAAAGAGTTTATACCTAGGGTTCACACACAACTTGGTTGCAAGCGTATAAACAAATTCTTGATGATAGGAATTCATCATTGTTTGGTCATGGTTGGTAAATTAGGTTCACTTTTTTGAAGCAGTTGTGCCTGTGATATCATACCTCAACAACTTGTTACTCTGGACAACGATATGTCAGAGGGAAAATTTCTTTACCCCTGGCGCCAACATGGGATTGGGTGTTCCACAGGATCTTTCTTGACACTGTACTCTGATTGGGACTGCCCACTAGCCTCCATGCAGGTGTCTGTATGTTTTAGGCTTAGATGTTTGCTTTGTACTGGGACAAGCTAGAGTGAAGCGAAGTTTACACACAACAAGCTTTTTGCAGCTGGAATGGGACTTTGTTGTTACATACATATCCTGAGTGCTAGCAAACATTCTAACCAAGTCTTCCTACTAATTCAGGAAATACTACAGAAATTCAGAGTTTTGTTTGGATGTTATGCAGCCAAATTGTGCAAACATTGCCTCCATCTAACCCTCATAAGGTGGGTTGGCTCCACAGAAAGGCTTGAATCGTCAAGTATCAGTCTCCTGTAGTATATCTGTAAGCTGACCTGTAAGAGATATTCAAGCCACCACAACTGATCTGTGCTGCATTGTGCTGTGTGCTTGTTAGCATGTAGGTAGTATTCAAAACAGATCCATAAGTACTTCAAATTTTGAGCAATTCTCCACGTATCAATTGCATGAAGAGGAGGTGAATTCAGTTAGGCCGTGATGCAGGGGGTCTCACATAACTTCAATCCGTAAGACCTTGGCTATCATGTACAAGCCCTTTTGCCTAATTGAACTCTCAATTCACTTCAAAGACAGCTTTTGAGCACAACATTCTAGCACTTATGTTGCACCATCTCATGATTTCAAGCATTTTTCTTCACCTTTCCTAGACCTTCAATTGATTCAAGACCCCAGCAATAAGCAACTAGACCTACATATGGTACCAAATGAAGAGCTTTCACAGTTTCCAACCTGTCTCTCCTCACATTTTGATAGTTGTCACGTATTAGCCATGGCTGAAAGATAGTGTAACAGCACAGGTCCCATATGAATGCATATGTTGGACGATCACTGCCAATATGGCCAAGAAAATAATCCCATCGCTCTGCAAAATCTCCATAGCCACCATCCAACCTCCCAATGACAAACCATATTGCAGACACAACGCCCACTACAGCACCAGTGAATGCAATTTGCTGTGCACCTGACACCATGAATCTTTGCAAGCCACTCATTTGAACATTGGTCCCACTCGTGTTTGCTGTAGCATTGGTTGATGCTTCCACTAACACGTCTCTATGTGGCCTCTGATATGATCGAATTGCCATGTAGGGGATGAGCAGAGCTGTGCCACCACCCACAGCAGAGAAAGATGACATATTTTGTAAGCGCATCCCATAAAATAGAACAAAAGCGCCAAAAAATTGCAGTGGTGAATTGGGAAGTGATGCTGAAGCAAAACACTCAATCACTGACAATGGCACAATCAATCAAGCAGAGGGTGAAAAATTAGAAAGGTCACTAACTGTTAGTGAGGAACATTGAAATGATCCACAATGCATCAAGTGATAGAGTAAAGCGATTGCGTTTCCGGTCTGTAAAGAGAAGTGGTGCAAATAGGAGTGCCCAGCCCAGAACAAAGTTGAAGAGTGCTTCATATGCCTGCAAAGCCCACCCTGACAATATTATGAGCTAAAATAAAATCAGGCAAGAAAAGTTTCTCTCCCTCTCTTATTACTGCTGCTCTGAAATCAGTAATCTAGCTATTACCAGAAGACCAGAAGGAGTGTAATAAGATTATGTTCTTCACAAGTCTGAGGATTTTCTATTCTCCAAAAAGACCAGAAGCACACAAAATCTTTACAGTCTACACAAGGCTACAAACAAACATCCACCCTTCACTCTGTTCGATTACAAATTTAGAAAGTTTTCATGAGTTAGTGGTGATAGGTAATAGGAAGGAACTTACTGGATGGGTAACAGGTGCATGCAGAAGATCAAACCCTACTGCTCTGCCAAAGCAAAGCAGAAATCATTGTAATTGAAAAAACATCAGGAACATCCAGAAGAGGATCAAACCCTACACTGCTCTGCTGAAGCAAAGCAGAAATCATTGTGATTGAAAAATCATCAGGAGCATGCAGAAGAAGATCAAACCCTAATGCTCTGCCAAAGCAAAACCCGAGTCATTATTGTAACTGAGAATCATCCGGAGGAACATGCAGAAGAAGAACTGCTACTGCTCTGAGAATCGTCATGCATGTCACATTATGGAGATGATGGTACTACTGATGGTGAGGAAGGCATCATTACTAACCCATGTTTGCCAATGGAAGGACGAAGAAGAAGTTGATGGAGAGGTTAAGAATTTCTGATATGGTTGTACGAGAAATTGCCCAAACTGGATCACCCTACACAACACAAAATCACTCATCATGCACATGGAAGAAGTTTCAGCCCCATCGGCGACATACTCTCTGAGAGAGAGAGAGAGAGAAAGAGAGAGAGAGAGAGAGAGAGAGAGAGAGACGTACTGGTGCATACGGCAATAAGAAGAGCCAGGAAGTGTAGACGGCGGCCAAAATCCACAAAGCCACCTGCGTCAAAACACTTCCGGATTCTTCCTCCTCCTCCCTCTCCTCCTCCATGTTCGTCTCAGATTCACTCACGACATCGGATTTCAGGTCTCTATCTGACTCAGAATCTCCAGTAACTTTGCAAATCATCATCTTTCTGACCGCACTAGCAATAGTCTGCCGGCAGTTGTTGATTGTCTTCCGCCGTCTCCAAAACGTCTGAAAGATTTCATTTTGTGGGCTTTTAAGCTGATGACTACAACCATCGCAGTCATCTTTGCCGGAGGAATAATTTCTTCTTCTTCTTCTGCGGGTGCTCGTCAAAGTCGTTAACAGAGAAAGAAGAGGAGGAGCTCTGGAACAAGAGGAGCAGAGGTAGTGGGAGGGTTTGGAATCATGTGCAAAGACTGACTTTTGTTGTTTCACCAGAAGCAGCTGGGGAATTGGAGAAAAGTTTGAGTTCTGAGATGGGGGCGGAACCGCGATGCGAGACAAGAATGAAGCTCGACAGAAGAGCGAGCATCGATAGCGCTGGGCAGCAAATGGCGCACCATGAGCCTTGATGCCGTGATGGTGCACGGACGTCGGCAAAGTGCCCACCATAGCTTGCTAGCGAGATGCTTGCTCATTGGAAGCGAAAAGAGTTAAGCTTCCCTTAGTAGTACACTTTTGTGCCCCCATCGGCAAATGATCGCCACATGTTGAAGCTTAACAGGATAGTTTTGTGCCCGCATCATAAAATGGTCGCCACATCTTTTTAATAAGGATACTAGGGAAAACCGGCCCATCACCGATCGCCTTCCTATGCCCGACACTTTGACAGATCCTTCTCAATTCTTCTTCATTTGGAGTGATTTAAAATGTTATAGGAGCGCCTTCTCAAGCTCTACAAATCATCTTTGAAGTGCAAAGCCAAAGGACCAGCCAAAAAAAGCAATAAAGAAAATACGTTTTTGAATTGCAAAATGCGTTTTTTCTCATTTTTCTTCATTTTGACCCTTCTTACTTTCAAATCTCATAACTTTTTTATTTGTTATTCATTTTAAACGATTTAAAGTGCTATAGAAGCGCCACTTGAAGCTCTACAAATCATCTTTGAACTCTAATATTATCATAGCAACATACAAGGAATTTTTTGGGTGTTCAGGAACTGGCCTTTGTAGCATTTGGTGGTTTGTTTTTTTAAATTCTTGACCCCCTCTACTTTGGGGGGCTATAACTTTTTCAATTCTTTTTGTTTTTATGATTTTTAGTGCATTAGATGTGACAATAAGAAGGGTTCATGTTTTGTTTGGACACCAAAAATAACAGAGCCTTCCCCTTGGATTTGGCCTACCTTGAACGTTTAAGTGTTCAATCACTAGTCAATTTAACCTAGGTGCCAAAATTTGTACCTTTTAAGAAATCAATGTGCATTTTGCCTTACACAAGCAACTAATCACCTAAAAGCATCTCCACCACCCCCCTGCATCAAGCAGAACAAAATTGTTGAAACGAGGTGTGTGCAAGAGCCCAAGTGAAAGGGTTGGTAAATTCTAAGAAATTATCGCACCACACCCATTGCACCTTACCTCACTTGACACTTGATAACAATAATGCTAAGGAGTTTCTGGTTATTTCACAAAGAGATTCAAAGTGGGTTTTGAAAGTTTGCACCAAAAAAAGTTGCAAGTTTTGAATGATGGAACATTAGAGATAATGATTGTAGTGATTGCAACAAAATCTTCAAGCCTCATTTGAGGATGACGATTATGAAGACCTTTTTTTGAACACTTTTATGATGAATCATATAGGGGTTGATTTTGAAACTCAAAAAGAGGAAACATGAAAGTTCACTTCTAGGACAAAAACCTAATTTTGAGAAAGAAAGGCAGTGTGGACAAGATAGGATTTGGAGGGAATATTTTTGCACATCACCAATGTATGATTATTTAGGCGGAGGTACTAAATGAAGTGAACATTGTTTTTTCAAATTCTTGAAAGTTTCTGTGCACACCATTCGTATTTCTTGCAAAAGCAAGATGCACTTGGCAAGATAAGCTTGAGCTTAATCCAAAAGTGCACTATTGCATTGCACATTTTAATTTACGAATTCACACTTAATGTAATTGATGAGTACTACTAAATGGGAAAAAATATAGCAATGGAGGCAATGAAATGTTTTGTGAAGGCTATTAAGGAAATTTTGAGACCAAATATTTGAGGTAGCCACATGAGATGAAATTGAGAGACAGTTCAAAATCAATGAAGCTTAGGGATTTCCAAATATGTCTACAAGTTTGGTTTGTATGCACTATCAATGGAAAAATTGTCCAATTCTTTGGCAAAGGCAATTTCAAAATAAAGATGACAATAGATTGATCATTTTTTAAGCTATCGGAGACCAACCACTTTGGATTTGGCATGTTTTTTTCAATTTTCCTTGTAATAACAATGACATTAGTGTGTTAGATATGTCACCACTTTTCACTAATTTGCTTCAAGGGCTTGCTTAAAACATGAATTTTATTGTCAATGGCAATACATATCCAAAGTACTACCTACTTGATGATGGAATCTATCATCAATGGAGCATCTTTGTTCAAACAATTCATGAGTCACAAGGAGAGAAAAGGAAACATTTTTCTAAAATGCAAAAACGAACCATAAAAGATGTGGAACGTTGTTTTGGGGTGCTTTAAGTGTGCTTTGCAATCATTCAAATCTAAGTAGACAATGGGACATGGCCACAATCAAGAGTATTCTCCTCTAGGGTGTGTGATTTTGCACAATTTAAGGATAGAAAATTAATCCAATTATAATTAAAAACCTTTGTTTGATGTTGGATCCAATGTTTCACAATTGAAGCGAGGGTTATTTTTTGAAAACTATCGCCAAGGAACCACCCAAATTGAAAATGTGGCTACCCATTATAATTTCAAAAATGACCTTGTTGACCATTTGTGGGCTCGAAAAAACAACAATGCAAATTCAAATAAAAATCTTTAGTATGTTCAAAAAATTTGGTCAACACCCATTTCTAAGTATTATCCATATGTCTATTAACAACATATTAATCATTGACATGGTTCATTTCTCAAGGGAGATTAAACATTTCCAAAAACCTACTTACATAAGGTGAATTTTGTGAATTATGTTCTTTTCTACACAAATGAGTTGGTGAATTATCAAATGCTAATGAATTTTTATCTTCATATGAATCAGTGTGTGGGGTTACTAGATCTAGAATTTTCTTGGGAAGGCCTACATTTGTTGGAATTGTGATGGTGGGTTGAAGCCTTGCTCAAAGCTTTCCAAGTTTTTCCTTTCTTTGAAGCATGAAATATTCATTGGCTTCTTCTGAAACAAGTTTAGAATTAAAAATTATGAATAGGTCATTATGTTTTGGTCCTCCATGATTGCTACTTACCTCAATGTTGAAGTAGCCATGTTAGTGGTGACTTGTGCATGTAGTCACAAAGTTAATTCCTTAAACTTCAATTATTTTTGTGCCTCCTTTACAATTCATGACCCTTGAAGCCTTTTGAAACTTGAACCACCATAGGTCATTGGTGATGGTGGTTCCAAAGTTTCAAATTTAACACATGCACCTTGTTCAATAAAGGCAAGTCATATTGAATTAAAAGTTTACTTCACATCCCCTTGAAAATTTGCCCATCTAAGAACATCTTTTACTAAAAACCAAGAATGCAAACAAACAAAACTTTGATTTTTGATGTGTTTTGATTTGTATAGTTATAATGTTTTTTGCAAAATATCTTTTGTTGAAGTCCTAGATTCACAAAGTGCCACCATTGTTTTGTAGTGCCTAATAAATTTGGCAATGTTTTGTTTAATCACTCCCCACTTGGTTTCAAGAGATTTAGCAAGTCGTTTAACTTTGCAAACAAGTTGATTTCGATTGTAGTGCTCACAAACCTAGTCCCAAAATGCAATTGATATTTGGCCAATATTTATTGTGGGGACTTGTGAAACATGAAGAAAACTGTAATAGAGATGCCTTTCTTCCTTTACAACAAAAAATTTCCCCTTCTTGTTAATTGTGGTGGAAGTAGTTTTATAAGCATATGTGGTAATTTGTTATGACATTTTGATGACAATGTGCATGCAAAAACATTTTTGTTACTTAGTACTATGCGACAAAGTAACAATGAAAAAGGATTTTTTTGATGGGACCTGTGTTTCTTATACTAGGTGGAATGTGTGGTGGACATCTGCATTTATTCTTCTTTTGGTTTGCAACAATAAGGTACCATTAGTGGGAGCTTTGTAGACTTGTGGTGGAGATGTTCTACTTTTTTCTCCCTATTTTGAAATTGCATATTGTAACATGAAGTTGCTTATGTTAGAGTTCTCTCTTTTATATTTGTTTTTATTCTTTTAAAATAAAACCCAAATATGATCATCAAGATCAAATCTCAATGTATATATTGAATAAGGTAAAGGTTTAAGGTTTTTTGATGCCTATGAATTTGGAATGTGTAAATTTTGACTTTGCTTCCCCTTCCCCTTGTGTTTCTTATTCCTTGGAGCACCATTATTGTTAAGATATGAAAATCTAGAACAATGTCAATTGATTTGGTGATGTGTAGGATGCAAGGTATAATTAGTTGTAGGTTCTTGCAAATTGAAGGAAGACTTGAATGGTTTTTATTTGATGCAATTGAGTGTAATATTGAATGTATTTATGTCCTTGGGAATCGGTGGTGTTGTTGAACTCAAAGATAGTGATGTTGAACAATGTCATCATTCTTGCTCCTTTTGTGCATGTTGTTATGTCTATTACATGTGTTGTTGTGTTTACTATTACATTGACTCTTGTTGTGTGTGTTGCAGCACTAGATGATTTAGAACAATCTTGCTTGACTTCTTGTGCAATGATACAACCTAAATTTGCATTTAGTGATCTTAACAATTTTGCAAAATTGGTTGTGTAGCAATGAACTTTAAAATTGCAATGCATTGTTGTGCTTGTTCTTCTAAAGTAGCATGTATGCTTTGGAAGGCAAGATCAGAAGGAAAGACATCTTTGTAGCTTGGATTTCTTAGGCTGATTTTGACCATTTTACATAACTTTGATTTTTTTATACTGAAATCTATGTTTCATTAAGATGTGATGTTAGAAACCTTCTCAATTAACATTGAGTTAACATTCCTTGTCAACAAGGACATCACATCAAATTGCGTTACCTAAACACTCGATAAGTGAATCTGAAAATTTCAAAACATTGATCTATCATCGAGTCACCTCCATGTGTGATGGTGTTTAAGCTTGGCATTGCCTCTACGCATCCCAAACTAGTAGGGTCCTTGCTCCTGGTGTTGATACCAATGTTGGGTGGTTCTTAGAATTAGGAACAAAAATACCCACTGATTATCAACCTAGGTATATACCCACTTTTCTGCTGATTCTTAAAACATTCAAAGAATTGATTTTGATATATAAACCATGGCTTTGAAAAGTATATAAAAAGTCGTAGAAGTGTCTACAGGACCCACTATTCATTGCTGGTTCTTTCATGAAACCTGTTGGTTCTTTAAGGTTTTTGAAATAACTGGAACCGGTAGAACCGGAACCGGCGGTTCTTTCATTCAGGGAAATGTTAATGACAGGACACGGCGGTTTTTTAAAACTCAAAGAACCGCCCAATACTGGTTGATCCCTTGCCGGTACAAGCCTATGTACCTACCAGACCAATACTGGTATGTAAGTGTGCGTGCCCGTTGTTGCTGATGTGCTTGTTTGTTTGTATGTCGAGCAACGCAACAGCGGAAGCGATGGCGGACGACACGGATTCTCATCCCACTGTGTTGCTACAAGAATACACCACGGCTCGAGCTATCCCCGTGCGCACTGCCCTCCTTGTTCAAGATGCTTCCAGCGTCCGTTTGATCAGGTCCGTGATGTCTGATCCAGCTTTTCTTTGTTTTTGGTATGTGTTTTTTGTGGATGCGATGTCCATGGCTGTGGATTGTTTTGTGTGCATTTGCAACGATGGGAAGTACAATCAGTGGTTATCACTACTACCAATGCACCTTCGCAGATATTTCGTTTGGTTGGGTTTTCTTTTGAGGGTGGTGGTATGAGGGGAAATGGATTAGAGTTTGGGGAGTGAGGGAGGAGGGTTTAGGGTTTAGGCAGCTGGCTGATAATGTGGAGGGAGACTCGGGGGGAATTGGAATTTGATTGCAGGGAGGAACGTGGTCGCTCACAAGCCGTTTGGAATAGTTTGGTGTCTGCATTTCTACCAGAGGTAAAAGCAAGGCACCCGGTCTGGGAATCTCCACACAAAAATTGGAGACAAAATAGTTTCTTCCTCTTTTTTAGTCATCATTTCTTCATCTACAGCCTTAGTTCTGTCACCTCTCTTCCTCAAAATCCCATCATCTTAAGGTTTCTCAGTTTTGAGAGGGATCAAACATGATACTATCCATATCATGTTCAATCCCTCTAAAAACTGAGAAACCTCTAGATGGTTTTCCATGAAAATTAAGCACTGCAATGTGCTTTCAGCTCCATAATCATCAATTCTGCTTTGCATTGCAGCAACAACTCATCAGTAGATAATAGATCCAGATCCAATTGCAGAAACCCGAATTAAAAAATTTCATCATTCCTAACCTCCAGTTTTTTGATCACCATCTCTTCTAATTTTCAACATCCCTGGAACTGACCTTGCATAATTGAGCTTATGATCTGTAGATGTTGTTCCATGTAGAGAGAGCATCCATCAGGATCTGGATTGTAGAATAGTCAATCTGGTTTGCTCTAATATATACTGCCTGAGACTGCACATAAGCAGATTTGAACGAAAAAAAAAGATCAAATCTTTTCAAACAAGGAAATCAAGCTGCTTGTTGTTCTGGAAGTGTTGTGTATCTGCAACCATGAGGATCCAGGTTTGGCTCTGTAAAAGAAACAGACAAAGTAGCTGTCCTCTTGATGTTGGAACCATGGGGTGAGAGTGTGCAGGGATATCCCAACAGTGTGACACCAGATTACCTTCCCTTCCAAATGTGGGACACCTTGCAAGTATAGCTCTCACCGCCCCTTCTTTCCTTCCCAGCTTTTTTTAATCCCAGTAGGGACATGGTAGTCTCCACCCCTGAGATTTTGTTATTCTTCTGTGATTTTACACTAATATGGTTTCAGTTTGCTGCCTTCTTGCCTGAATGTGGCAGTCAGTTTTTGCTTGTCCTTAACTGGAAATCAAGTGTTGATTCACACCTGTCTTTTTCCTTTTTCAACAGGGTCTCTCCACTTACATCAGGAGCATGCTTTCCACACAAGTAAGGGGCATCTTTTTCTACCAATTTCTTTGATTTAGATTGTCATAGATTAGTGTGATGTGGATACATTACATGACATATCAATGGATCTGAGTATATTTCAGGAGAATATGTTTTGTACGGTGGTGCTAATGGAAGTTGGATTTCTGGTAAAGTGTTGGTTGCATCATTCTTGTTTTCTAAGAGTAGGGATTTTCACTCCACTGGATTATGAGGCAGGCCCTGTTGGGAGGGATAGGGGTTGGGGAAACAACTGCCACTGTGGTAGGTGCAACATTTCAGGTAAGCAATGAGCTCTCACAGAAACTTTCTGGTTTAACAAAAAGGAGTATGATAAACTGAGTGCTAAAATGTTGATTCCTCATCGGTGTTATGTCATTTGATTCTAGCCTTTAATTTCCATGATTTGCTTACACCAGAAAGAAATTCCATTTGTCTATTCTATGTAAATTCCTGCATCTGAATGTCTATGTTGATTCCTTGGATCCTGAGGAATTGTGTCTGTGGCATCTGCAGTGGTTTTTGCGTGACTTCACAGGAATGCTTGGAAGCATCCTCTTCACACTCCAACAAGTATGTCTCATTCTTGATGATTTACTTGTACCTTTTGAAATGATAGCTGGTTTAAAGCTCATGTGGCATTTGGAGTTGTAGCCAAAATTTAGGACTTTGTACACATATTTGATTAGAGATGAAAAACATAACATTGAAGGAGGATGGAGGGGGGTGTTCCTGCATTTGAGAAAAACTTTTTCAATGCACCTGTTGACCAAGCTTCAGACTTTTGGTGTTTGCCACATGCATGTAGGGCTCAAACCTTGACAGCAGTGCAAAGCAATGGCGCCTTGCTGCAGATCTTATGAATGATATGGGTAAGGTGATGATGCATTCCTGTTCCTATCACTGGTATGAGTATCACCCAGTATCACACTGGCACCTTGCTGCAGATTTTATGAATGGACAACTGGCTCCCAGCTGAACTGCCTGCATTCATTTGGTCTCCTTGGAAGCATTCTCAAAGGCACACTTGTCTTTAGTGACCTTTTTCCTGCATGTGAGTTTCACATAGGCTGCAGTCACATGTCAACCCTTGGTTGTCTGTTTTGCCTTCAGTTCAACATTTTTCTTGGCCGGGACTTGAGTAGAAATGTCTCAGAGGTCTTGGTTATGTACTACAGACAAGCACCACCTTTAATGACTTGAGCAAGGTTTTTGGTTTTCTAATTGTTACTTACAAAACAAATAAAATGTCTTGTCATTTGGTATGTCTGAAATTGTGTTGCTTAGGACCATGGTCGTCTTGTCTTTTGGCCAATTCTACTGACAAACACCCCACAAACTGATGAATGTCTTTGCAGGAATGCTCATGGATCTCATCTCACCTCTTTTTCCTCGTGCATTTGTGACTCTTCTTTGTCTTGGCAGCCTGGCTAGATCTGTCAGTAAGTATCTGGCCCTCACATCATATACACTTAAAATTACTTCCACTGCCCTGTTGGATATAGTTTTCTGAATGCTTAGAATGTGTGTACCATGGGTGGCAGCTGCACTCTCAGACATGGTTTTCTGAATGCTTAGAATGTGTGTTACCATGGGTGGCAGTTTACTGTCAGACATGGTTTTCTGAAAGCTTAGAATGTGTGTTACCATGGGTGGCAGCGGGTGTAGCAAGTGGTGCAACACGTGCAGCTCTCACTCAGCACTTTGCGCTGCGCAAAAATGCTGCAGATGTCTCTGCAAAGGTAATGCTTCAACAACTTCCAGTGCTTCCAGTTGGGAAAATGTACTGAGTTTGAATCAGACTCCTTACAGTAGAGTTGTACTTGCATGTCAGGTTTGATTACTGATGGACCATTGTATCACATATTGAACTCAATTTTTGTAGGTAAATGGTATTGTTCTCGTGTTGCATAAGGGAATGGATTTCACATGATGCAGGAAGGTAGCCAGGAGACAGCTGCAACTTTGGTTGGGATGTCAATGGGCATTATGGTAGCAAGATTAACATCTGGGAACCCAGTTTCTCTCTGGGTATCCTTTCTCCTCCTCACAGCTTTCCACATGTATGGTAAGCCTCTGGCCACCACCATAGCAAGCATGCTCTGCACTCCATCTGCATCCTCCTTGTTGCTTTCCCTCTATGTAGTTTGCTGATCATATATATGATTGCAATTTCTGTCAGCCTTCTACAGCTATTTGTAGTGTTAGTAGATAATGTGAAAGGAAATTCTCAATCCTTAGATGTTGATAACTGGGTAGCTGTTCTGAGACATGTGAGAATGCACCATGTAAGCAAAAGAGATTTGTGATGCTTTGTCAATGGAGTGCTATTCCTCTGCACTATCACCTAACATGGTGGGGGTGCTACAACTCGGAGCAGCAAACTACAGGGCAGTAAAATCACTTTGTTTGACAAGCTTGAATGCTGAACGAACCTCTATCCTCTTGCGAGCCTTTGTGTCTGGTGGGAAAGGTGATTCTCTGCTCATTTCCCTCATGTTTTTTAAGTGTCATTTGGAAGAGAAGCTGGAAGCATTGGTTTGACCTTTCCAATGTTTGCCATGAATTGACTATGTAGAATCATCAAGCAATATATTTGCTGTTGGCTCTTGAAAACCCAAAGATTTGTGTTTCATTTTGTGACAATTTGCTCCTGGCAGTTCCAAACCCAAGACAGGTAGCATCTCAAGAGCATGTTCTTCCGCAATTTTCCACATTTCCATGGCTGAAGGGTCCTCGACTGCAGATTACTCTGAACTTTGGAGCCCAAATTTCGGCCTTGAAACTTGCCAATGGGTATGTATGAGGACTTCCAACTGTTGCAACTTCTCAATATCTTAATATTGTGTTTAGTTTGTGCACACAAGTGGTTGCACTAAAGTGTTCCTAAAGTTGTCCTGCTGGTGTTAATTTCTGGCAGTTGGGGTTCATTTCCTGATTTGCTTGGACAATTTGGGAAAGGTAAAACTGCTTAATTCATTCAGATCTTTCTGAAGGTGCAAGTTCCCACCTCCATTTCTCACTGCATAGTTGGGCTGTAGAATCAGAGCTCTTTTGATCTGTTTCTTTGATCAATTGACAAATGATTGTCCTGCAAGGATCCCTATTACCAGGCAGACATTACAGCTAACAGCATTTGTGAAATGCAGAGCAATATTTGGTTACTTGTGAGGGGCAAAAGATTCATGTAGTACTGCACAAGCAGGCAACCACTCAAGACTGTGTGCGGGCTTATGTGCATGCTCTGTACCTGTCACAGCTTCTTGCCTCAAGATCAACAACTGATGTCACTGCTGCTGAAGCTGAATCCCTGTCTTGGATGAAACAACATTTCCCTGCTTTTCTTGCTTCAGTAAGTCCATTTCTGCCTGGTGGTCTAAGGTCATAGTTGATTTGTGTCAATGGAGAGTTGAATTGGGTAGTTGAAGGCTTGTCACCCTTACCCAGCCATCATTTCTGTGTTTAGTCTTCTATACAGATGAGAGGAACTGGTGATCAGCATCTATACCAATTTGACATTGTGTCAGTAGTGGATTGTCTTTGTGAGACTTGCACAAAGATAGTGAAGTGATATTGTGTTAACCAGCTTTGCAGGTGTTATCTTTGTGCACAACTCTTGTCATTCTATTTGACATGAGGATTTGACATTGCCTACATTTTTTGCTTGGCAGCTTGAGAGCTCAGGCTGGGCCACTGACCGAATTTTGGTGCTGACAAAGGAGTGGCGGGCAGAGTGGCAGCAGCAAAGTAAGCTGGAGTAGGCAGTCATGTACTACAGAACAAACAGGATGATACCAAAGGAAGGAGTCTTGTCCACCAGGATGTGGCTTAATTCTGTATCTGACAACCACCTTGGCCAGCTCTTGACTTGAATTATGGTGTTCTTTCCTTTGGAGGGAAGCAGTCAGGCTGGATATGTCTGAAATCTATAATGGCCGAATGGATGGGAGTTTGAAAACAAGAAACCTATGCCCAATCATCCACACTGCAGGCATTCCTTCTGGTAGTGAATGAGTCATTGATTAGTAGCTGGAATTTGGACTCCTGAGTTTGGGTGTTTCAAGTATCCATTATGAGCAGTAAGCAAATAGACTAGGGGTTGGGATTGAACAAGCAACAAAAATGACTTCACTACTTGATTTAACCATTGGATTGAGATCCGAGTTGAACAACAAAGTTACCCATTAGAATTTTGGATGCAATGGAACTGCCTGATTGAAGATCAGACAGTCGAAGTCTCTGTTACCACTAGAATGTATCCTGCTATGGAGGTGAACATTCCTGAAATAGATAATAATGGATTTCGTCATAATATATACCATGTTCAAGGAAACATGGTATTGCAAATTTCCATCATTGCATTTGCAACATGAGATTTACACTATGGTCATGGTACTGGTCTTTTGCTGTGGCACTCTTCCAGCTCTCCATAATGCACTTGCCGAGCATGAGGCTTCCAAGAGTTTTTTCTCTAGTTGGAAGTGTTAGATGTCAACTACTAGAATACTGCTGCAGTCTACCTAAGGTTTCAGTGGTGCTTGTAGCTCAGGAGGCCTTAATTGGCTTTTGGTTCTAGTGTTGAATCACTGTCTCTTCCACTGTGCACCCCCACGGTGCCTCTTGTCATGCTCTTGGAACTGTTGGAAAGCCCTTAATGAGTAGGGGTGCACCGAGTTGGTTTAATGATGTTTCAATTTACAGTTGAGAAATGATTCAATATTGAATAGTTTTTTCATTGAAAATTCATTTATATCAAAATCAATTTTATAGGGGAATTTGGGCATGTTCTTGATATTGTGGGAACTTGATATTGTTGGAAAGCCTATGAGATTTAATAAATGTGATTCAGAAATTTTTAAACCTGAGGTGTGTGGGAGATATTGGATTTTGAGTAGTTTTTTATCATTGGAAATTCAATTAAATTACAAAAAAATGATTTTGGAAGGAAAAATTAGTTGACTAACAACCAGTTCACACTTGGGCCAATGGCACAGGCTACTTTAATCCTCTTGAACATAGATTGGGATTCCAGCATCACAGGGTTTGATTTAGGGGTGGTGTGTTATCTGGAATACAAAAGGAGCCATACACGAATGATAAGTCCTAGACTCATTCATTTGTCTTAGGGTTCAACCCCAAGACCTATAAAAAAATTTACTTTTTAAGAAGGCAGGGACCTGGACCTAAGGACATTGGCTTTCATACCCTAAGACCTGATGTTTTAGGACATGATATCTTTAGAAGCCTAGGACTTTAAGGTCCAAAGGCCTAAGGACATGAGGATTTCAAGGCTTGGACTTGATGCCTGTACAAACCAAAGGTCACTAATGCTAAGACATAAGGTCTAGGACAAGAAAACTTGAGGGCCTAGAACGTAGTGCCTTAGACTTTCCCTGTCCCTAGGGCCTAAGACATGAGACTCAAAGACATGAGGACCTCAGCTTTCCTGGTCTCAGGTTCTAGGACATGAAAGCCTGAGGACATTTTGGCCTAGGGACATGAAAACATTTTGGCCTCAGGACATGAAAACCCAAGAACAAGCTTTATATTCTCTCTCTCTGTGGGACAAACCACAGAAGCATAACTGTTATTGCTGCCCAAGTCTGAAGAGAAAACTGCACCAGCCCCTGTAGCTCTGCAGACCACTGCTAGTTGCCTGTGCAAAATTTTCTTGTGCAGCAACTGCTGCTGCAACCGATTGCCATACCAATTTGTCGACGAATTGAAGGAATTTGAATGCAAGGTGTATTCTCTCAGCACTTGCTCAGATCCATCACACCTCCTCTCTCTGCGCCTCCTCCACCTCCTTTCACTCTGAACATGGCTTACACCATTCAACTTGGACACACTCAATTGTTGCTGTTGTAGCACTATCAACCCTGTGGTGTTGGCCCTCCTGAAATGTCTTACATTTGGAATTCTTTCAGGGAGTGTTGTCGAGGAGGGAGACTTTTCTGAGCTACAAAAGAGAAGGGTGAGGCCGTGAGGCTGCCATGACAGCAACCCTGGAGGCACTGTGCCCATGAAGGACTCCCCACTTCCTCAAAGTTGCTCCTCTTGCACTGATACAGCTCTGTTATGCCATCATGGGTTTTTGGCACCTTTAGGACACAAAGGTCTTCTAAAATCTACTACAAAAATTCAACCAATTCATGATGGAATTGTACAAATCTAAGGAGAGAACCCCCGACTTTGCACCCAAAGGTGCTTCTGTGGTTTGTCCCAGAGAGAGAATGTAAAGAAAATGTAATGCATCTAGTGACCTAGGGACAAAAAAACATTTTGTCTTAAGGACATGAAAACCGAAGAACAAGCCATTCCATGTCCCAAGGACCTAGGGACATGAAAACACGTCTACACAATTTCATTTGCCCTAACCAATTTTGCAGAGCTTCATTTTGCAGAGAGCACAAACCTTCCCCATTGCTTCTGGAATGCAACAGAAACTCAAGGTTCTTTTCTTCATGTAGTACTGAATGTTGATGAACCTTGGGTTGTTCCTTTTACATGACCTAGCTAGGAAGGGGAAAAGTTGACTGTAGGAATGCGGGATGTGTAGGGAAGGTTCACACACATTCCACCACTTGATCCTCGCACAGATTATGCAATGGATTATGAGAAGCCATGGTGCCAAGATCTTGCTTACGTAATTGGGCAGCTAAGCTACCAAACCCGCTTGATACGCATAAAAAATGTTCTTTTCAACCATGCATACACCATGGAGGTATGTGTAATTTGATGTAGTTAGATTATTACCTAAATAATTATTTAATGTTTAAGGTTGGTGATTTATTTGCTACTAAAATTTCATAGTTTAATTATGATTTGATTATAGTGCTTGACTTTCATATGAAAATTTATGTGAAAAGTCATATGAAATTTTTTTGGCACATTGACTGACACATGATAATTTATATGAAAAGTCTTTGTCATTTTATTATGCATGTGAAATCACATGGGGAGCCATGTGATGTGTAAAGTTTAAGAAATTTCTTGTTTAGTTTCCTTTTGGTTAGTATATAAAAAGGTGTTTGTGACCTTTAAAAACACATTCACTTTATAAAAATAAGTTGTTATATGAATGTAAAGCTTCATGTAATAAAATTGTGAAAGAAATTGAGATTTTAGTTTTGAAAAGTTTTGGTATAATTTATGTGAAGTCCATGGTAGGAAAATAATGTCTAATTATACATAAACAATAGAAAGGTGAAAAAACATTTATACAAACAAAAACATAGATTTCCATAGCTATGTAATAAACATACATAGTTTTGGTTTTAAACCCACTTGTGATTTACATATGCACTAAGTGCATTTTTTGATACCTAGAAGTTTTGCTCTAATGAGTTTCCATGAAAAAAGTCAATATGTTCATAATCATGTTACTTGTTGCAATTGATTTGTGTCTAGACTCTATAATGATGAAAGTGTAGACCTTTAAATCACAAGTCATCAATGCTTGAAGTTTATATTCAACTTTTGAAAAGGATTTGAATTTTTTGAGTAGATGACTATAAGATGTTAATGCTCAAGAAACAAAAAAGACTAACATTGGGTTTATACCATTTTAGGCCCTAGGTCGTAAGCCAATTGTTTTGGGCATTAAGTCAATCATCCTAGGCCCTAAGCCAATTGTTTTAAGCCCTAAGTTAATAGTCTTATGTATTAAGTGAATTGTTTTAAGCCCTAAGTTAATAGTCTTGTTCTCTAAGTTTGTCTTAGGTCCTAAGTTTGTTTTAGGCCTTAGGCCAATTGTCCTAAGCCAAAAGATCCAAGAGCACCCTAAGCCAAAAATCCTAAGGCCTATTCTGAAATCACCCTAAGCCACAAACCCAAATACATGGGTTCAAAATAAATAAGTTTTGGCTTAATGTTAGACTTTGGGCCACAAAGTTTGAGCACAAACCAAATCATGTTTTGGCCTTGGCATTTTGGCCTAGCACTAGAATATTCTTGAAAATTTTGACCTAAGGTTAGAATATTGTTGAGCATTTTGGCTTAGGGTTGGCACTTTTTTGACATCTTGATTTAGAAATAAAATCTTTTTTGCCATCTTGGCCTCGGGTTGGCCACTTTGGCCTAGTCCTGGGGTTAAAACCAATACAGTTCTTATTTTATTCACTAGTGTTAGTGTCCAAGGTGTGAAACTAAGAGAAGTTCCACCCTATACCAGTATGTTTTTAGGTCAATTTTGTGATGTAACCAAAGGTGTGATCATCCATACGAAGATTTAGCCAGATTTGGCTACAACCTGAATAAGAAGGTCATTTTTTTTCAAATGTCCTTCTATATGCTTGGTTACCTACTTGAACCACGCATAGAAATCTGATGATTTTTCTTAAATTTCTTTCAAATTCTGGCTATTGAAAATCTAAAAAAACTCTTGATTTTAGCACTTTTAATTTTTAGTTTTACTTTTTGCCAATATATAGCCAGAAAAAAGGGGCTGACTCACACCCCCGACTTGGGCCTCTACTACAGGTTATCACATCCAGAATTGTTTCCAAGGCAGGGGGGGGTTAAAATCTCATTTTTTCACCAATTCTTTGAAAGAAAACCAGCCATGTACACAGAATATTTTAGTTTAGTTTTTTGTTTGTGCACTTTATTTTCAGTCCCATGTTGTTTTGTCTATCCCCAAAATAAACGAAATTCTTTGTCATGCTTCCCTTTGTTCTCCCACTATAGATATCTTATAAAGGGAAGCATGACAAAACTTCCTTTTATTTTGGGGGAGGGAAGCATATTTAGGCTTCTATTTTGGGGAGTGCCCCATGTTCCAAAATATTTGTAGGTAGGCCAATCAAATGGCTCCTTTTGGAGGAGAAAAAAAAAACTGTGTGTGCACCCCTCACTAATTAATAGAAGCATGAATAAGGCCAAAAGACTCCTTTGAATGTCACCACCTGGGCCAATCAGAAGCAGAAATTTCCTTTTTGTCCTGGGCCTTTGTGGAGACCAGTGTCCACATCCTGTGAAAAATTTAAAGGTCCAAAGTCTAGTTTACCCAAAGCCAAAATTAGTAATATATTAATATTTATGATAATGTAGTACCTAATACCGTGGCACGTTCAAGCTTTCAGTGGTTGGATAATTTTTTTATTTTTAATGTTTCCATGTTAAAAAAAAAAAAAGATCATTCCACCTTAATATTCTCCAAAAAAATTATTTTTCCTTTTTCAAATGTTGTTCCTTCAAAGTAAATATATATTTTGGAAATTATCAACTTTTCTGGAAATAATATAATTAGTGTCTTTGTGGAGCTAGGGTATCGTCGGTGCGGTGGGTGAAAAGAATTGTGTTTTGAAACAGTTTTAGTGTACAAATGGTTAGGATCAATACACAACAGTGCTAATCAAACATTCAACCCTTTTTCAATTGATTGATAAAGCAAAGCAAAGCAAAGCAATCTGTAAAACATGAGGATGGTGTATTATTGTGGCAAAGTTCAACATTTCAGTTTTGAATAACTATTTTAGTTTTGTTTGAAGATTCCATAGTTGAAGAATAAAATATTTTACAATATGCTAAAAATAATTCTCTATTTTGTTTTACTGGTTATATTTTACTTGTCGTCATTTTCATTTCATTTTAAAATAAAAATTTCTTGTATATAATATGAGAGAGATGTAATTTTGATGATGAAATAATGAGAAGAAATGATAATGATAATTAGGAATTTAGAGAGTTCAGGAATACAACTTTACCTAGAATACAATTTTGTTAAGAAACAAAAATTGTCTTTGTTTTTGTTTTAAATTGTAGAAATATTTGTTGTTTACTACGGATAAAAGAAATTAAGTATAGAAAAATTCATCATAATAGATTCTGTATTTTTAATGAAGGTCTGGAGCAGAAATTGAAAGTTTTTAAAAAAAAAACATCTTTTCTAAAGAAATGTAATTGTTGGCTTTTGTTGGACACCTATTTAGTAAATTGATTGACATATTCATAGCTTCATACCATAAATAATTATTTAGAATGCCATTCTTTAAACACATGCTTCAACATTAAAAAAATAAAAATAAAGTAAAATAGACCTCTGTTTATGTTGAAAAATCATTAGTAAAAATTAGAAAATACTAATGATGGCTAAGAGATTTTATTTTTAATAGATTACGAACATCTAAGTGAATGAACTCTAAAACATTTCTTCTTTGATTCTAACTTTTCTTGGGCAGGCTTCTTCAACCTTGTTTTGTATTCAAGTACTTGTGACAAATTTTTAAATGTCTAGCTAACTTTGGGAGTCCCATTATTCAATGGTTTGAAGAATACTCATGTAGAGTAGGATAGTTCAAATGGCGGAGCCACAGGCATGAATCATCTTTTTGATTTGCTAGGATTTTTTTTAAAAAATCACAATTTCTAATATAGGAGAAAGGTTGCTTTTTAATCTGTTTAAAATTTTGTGTACCTTGACACCTGGACATGCAAACTGAAGGGCTACAAATGTTCTTGGAATGTTTATAGCAAGGGAGCAAAGAAAACACAGAAAGAGGATGAGTCATATTTTGCTTCAATGTTTTTGAAAAATAAGCTTTAGACCCTTCTTTAGTTCCAGCTTCAGATTTTTTTCATTTTTAATCCATTTTGAGTGATTTAAAACCTGATGGAACTTGGGCTTCACAAAACTTCTTTGTATTTCAGAGGCAAAGATGCAACCACCAGAAATTTAAGCTCAAAATCCTAATTTGTTTTAATTCATCCATCATCGAACACTGAGGCCCCTTTACACCCCCATAACTTCCCCCATTTCTTTATCAAATTGAGCAATTTTTCCAACCTTGGAAAGGCTAGGTGGAGGGCTACAAGTGTTCTTTGGGCTTGAGAAGCAGAGGGAAAATGTGTAAGGATTCGACCTTGTGCGAGTTCTTAAGTGTTCGCTTACCCACCTATTTACCCTAAGGACATATAAAAGAGTGCACTTTTGGGCATTCAAGCGCTGCGCTCAGCTCCTGCCTCAGCCTGTCACAAGCAGACGATTCTGAGCCAATTGATTGTCCTTGGCAGCATTGAGAAAGGCTTTGATCACCTTGATAGAGACCTGCTTGATGTGCTCCGGCGGTCCCATGTCGCCAATTGGGATGTAAGTGCCAGTCCATGTTGCGTCAGTGGTACCGGCAGTTGCTCCAGGGACGAACTTGTAGGTGACCTTGAAGTAGTGGTACCCGGGATTGCCTTCCAGCACCGTGTACCCCAATGTCTTGTTTGCGTCGTCTATGCAATCTAGGCGCTCCCTCAGTTCGTCGAGATGAGGAAACGCTGTATATCATCGACAACTCAGATTCATCAGACTACGAGCAGAGCAGCAGGACTTAATTTTTGTTCTCTGGCGTGTTGATCACAGGAATTATATGTGGCGACATTATTGGATGACAACTAGACTGTGTTTCTTGAATAATTATTGTGCAAGAAGGCTACTTGTGAAAGCCTGCAAGGGAAAATTTCGTACCTGGGCCGATTTTGACGACACGGATGCTCCCAACTTCACCATGTCCCTTCAGAAACGTGGATGAAAGCAAGAATTCTGGAAAATATTTGGGCAGCGATTCGTCAAGGCGCTTGCACATATCCCATATTGCATCCGGTGACGCAGCCAGATCAACCTCAGTGTGTGACAGCGTCTTGCATGACAGAACGGCTTGCTCGAGAGTTTTGAATATGTGAACGACCAGCTGCTTGATGTGCTCAGGGGGGCCGATGTCTCCGACAGACTCGTACGTTGCGGTCCAGACTACCTCACAGCTGGTGTCACCCACGGGGACAAATTTTACCTCGGCGCTGTAGGAGCTATAGCGGGGATCGCCCTCCAATACGGTGACGCTGAAGGTTTTGTTAGCATCGTCGATCTTATCGATGCGCTCCTTTATTTGTCCAACCGAGAATCCAGCAATGGCTGCAGTTACCCATCTCAACCAAATCAAACTAAAGAAATTCTTCACATGAAAAACAGCTGAATAATTATTATAGATCCCTATCCAAAATTCGTTACTCGATCCACTGGTAATGAAACTTACTACTTCTTGACGAAGACTCCTTTCTAAATCACACAACAATAAATTAAGAATCCCACACACAGACAGAATTTTCGAGCTGTTGAAGTGCCCTGTTACATCATCAAAATCAGCGTTAGAACTAGTGGATAGTCCGAAATTATAGGTCACCAAAACACGTTGATGATTAGTAGTATTAATGCAGTCAGTACAGATGGGCTATACCAGGTCCCAACTGAAAAATGCGAATGGTACCAGGCTCGCCATATCCTTCAAGAAAAAAGGTCTTTGTAAAGTAGTGCGGCCCGATTGTGGGCAAGAGCACATTCGCATACTTGACAGCCTCCCACATGTCATCAGCTGAGCACTGCAGGGGCTCAGTGTGCGACAGTGTGTGCACCATGTTTCCTGCTTGGCAACTCAAATGCAACTTACCCAGAAGCTGCTCCTCCTCCTGCTACTGCTGCTGCTCACGAGACGAGAGCTGAATTAAGGGAACTGAGTTTGCAGCGAGCAAAGACAGTTCGTTGTTGACCACTGGATGGGTGGAGAGAGTGCCACACACAAGAGGAGAGACAGAGAGCAGGTTGAAGGAAACTGTAGGAAATGGAGTAATTTCATCGGCTTGGGAAGCAGGGCTTGAGTAACAAAGCTCACCCACCCACGCGCCATCCAAAAAATCTCGTGTTTTGGGGGATTTTTTTGGATGGGATCAAAGCCCACCCAACACGAGTGCACCAATCTGGATGGATGGTGCACTGATGAGTGTATCTTTTTCGTCCTTTCTTGTCCCTGTGCTAACCAAGGTGGTTTACCACAGGTTGATTATTGTTTTTCTTTTCCTCAGCCCTTTTGACATTTTTTGGTTTTTCTTAGTGATTTTATTTTTATTTTTTTGGGCCTCACTCACCACCCCTCTCACCTACCACCTACCTACAGTTAGATTGCCTGCCTATGCACAAAAAAGGGCCTACTCTCTCCTCCACCTACCTACTATCCTCTCAGCTACCTACCTAGCTGCCCATCAACCTAATTTCCATCTACCCTTTATTTACCTACCTACCCCATTTGTCCTAGGCAATGTTTCATCACTACCACCAACATGTTCAACCTACCCCATTTGTCCTAGGCAATGTTTCATCACTACCACCAACATGTTCAACCATTTTTGCTTAAACCTCTATCAAAAGGGGTACCTCTTTTGCCCTAGCCTACATTGCTCCTTCCGGCTATGCCAATGTTGTTTCTTTGTTTGCATCAAGTCATGTATCAATGGTTGTTGTTCTGGGCACTTCTTGAACTTGTTGTGGGTTTTAATCCAATTAAAAAAAATTCAACAAAATTCAACATCAAGACAAAGTGACTAGGAACACTGAGAAATAATAACATTGGGGTAAACATGAAATAATCACAAAAACAGAAAACAGAACTAGAAACAAAAACAAATCCTGAAAGAAAAATTAAAATTAAAGAAGAAAAATGGAAAAAAGAAAGCAAAGAAATAGAGAAAATAGACTTCCAAAAATAATTATGATAACTTCAAAAAACACATACACACAATTTTTATAAAAAAAATTAACATTAGAAACCCAAAAGAACCCTATTGAAAAAAAAAATTAAAGGGAAAAGAAAACAAGCAAGAAACAAGAGAGTAACTAAAATTTTCAAAAAATTAAAAAACCCTTAAAATTTTACTTAAAACCAATTTTAAAAACAAGAAAAAAGAAACAAGAGAGAAATAACTTTTTTTTAAATACAGAAAATCAATCCAGAAATGAAACAAGAAATATAAAACCGAATTTTTAAAGAAGTACAGAAAGTAAAGAACAGAAAATGAAAAATAAGAAGAAAAACAGGAAAAGCAAGGGGGAAAACATCCAGAAATAAGCCATAAAAACAGAAAATTTTAAACCCCTGAATACGTGTATTAAGAAAGCTAACAGAAAACAGGGAAAAAAACAGAAACTGTTTACAATTTATGTCGGTTTGGGACCGGAGAGTCCATTAGACAAAAGGAAGATCATGGAGGACAGATTGTCCTCTGGTACTAGCAGCATGCCACAAACTTGGCCAGGGCGACCGTGTTCGTAGTCTGCAGAAACAAAAAAAGAAATCCAACAGGAAAGTAACAAGATAGAAATTTTCTTTTGAAAAGCTACAGAAAATAGAAACCAGAAATTGAAAAAAAATGAAAAACCAGAATTTTAAAAAATACAGAAAAAAAATTTTAAAAGAAAAAGAGAGAGAAAAAAATTGAAACCCCAAAAAAATGGTATTAAAAAACCAGCCACATAACAGGAACTAAAAACCCGAAGCAAAAAAGAAAACTAACAAAGAGGAATAAGAAAATTAAATAAAACCATAAAATTAAAAAAAATTAAAGTTCATTTGAGAACCCTGTCCAGGGGTTGGGTTGGGTTTCATCCGATCCAAAGAGTCTCAAAACAAAAGTTTTTGGATGGTATGCTGATGGGTGCTTGGTGACTCAATCCCAACATAGTGGGGGCTTGAGTGTACCATGTGCAACTGTAAAAGTATACTCACATTTTATTTTATTTTATGTTATGTATGTTTTGGTTTTGCACCGGGTTGACGAAATTTTGTTCGTTGATGTTGTAATGATGTTGTAAAAATAATAATTTAGACAATTTGAGAGATATTATCTGGTTTGATAAAAATAATTTTCATTGGTTGAAAAATTATTCCTTAACTTGTCTTTTCTCATTGTCCTCGCCACTGTCCTTTCTCCGTATCCTTGTCAGAGCATCGCTGCGATGTCACTATCACGACGGGACTTTATGTAGGAAAAAAATTTATATAAATTTTTTTTTCTAAATTTTCAACCTCCCTCCACTTACTGGTTTCGTGGGATCTCAAGTACCAAATTTTTTTTGCTGATAGACCCTTCTCTTATACATAAACATCAAATAGTTTAAATTGGAACAAATAAAATCACAAAGTTTACTTCATCATATGTCACAACCGATAATTTGCTGCATAAAATCACAAAGTTTACTTCATCATAATGTCACAACCCATAGCCTGCAAAGAAAAAACATATTCCATTGCATGGTCCTGAGCCTTAAAAATCTTTCTTCCCATTTCAACTGTCAAGATCAGCCTTTTCTTACTGGAGAAATTTAATATAAAGGTAGAACTTCAACTGAAATATTAAAAAATGAAGTTAGTTATAAGGTTTCAGTCACCAAAAGTCAGAATTTTTATTAAAAAATAAAAATTGCCAGATTGCTATATTTGGTTCCTGTACATAACCAGAAATATAAAAGGATGACTAAAGCATTGTGCCTCATATTTAAGTTTATAGCTAGATTTGGCTAAATCTTCTGAGGTACGATTGTTACATTTTCTACATCTTTCCTATGGATGGTCTCCCATTTAGGCTGCATTAAAAGTTCCATTTAAAAACACTATTGTAGAATTTGAGGAGACTTCTTGACCCAACCTTGAGATCAAATGTTGTTGTATGCAATTTCGATGACTTGATGTAACTTGGGGAGGGTATTACCCATGTTGAAGAAACTTCAGAGTGTCCAAGTCCTCCCATATATTCACAATGGGATGTTCAACCAGGTTACATTGCAGTAGTGATAATTACATGCATAAGATACATGTACTATTAGAATCTATTCAAAGTCTTGCTTGGCTTCTACGAAATCTTCAAAAGTAATGAGGGTTTTCGTGACATGGTATTCGCATTCTAATGTGTAATACTAGGTCGGTGAATAACCGTGAATTCATATTCCTAAAGTATAAGCGCCCAATGAGTTAACTTACCAATAAGCTTGTCGTTGGACATTAACCACTTGATAAGCTGGTGGTCGATATATAAAGTGAACTTGGTGCCATAAAGATAGGGCCTGAAATGTATGACAGCCCATACAATAGTAAAACATTCTCCCTCGTATGAAGAGTAGTTGCTCTCAACCTTGTTATTGCTTTGGGATGCATAGGCGATAACATATTCCTTGCCTTCTTCATCAAGTTGGCCAAGAATAACACCGATACCAATAGCACTCCAATTAGTGTGTAGAATGAAGACCTTGCTAAAATCAAGTCTTCTTAGAATGGGGAACTTTGAAAGTTTTTCTTTGAGTGTGTTGAAAGCTTCTTAAGATTTTTCACTCCATGTCCAAATAACATCATTCTTTAACAATGCATAGAAAGGATGAGTAATAGTATTGAAGTCTTGGACATAAATCTTATAGTAATTACATAGTTTGATGAAGCTCTTCAAAATGTGAACATGAATAGGATTGGGCATCTCCAAAATGGCTATTACTTTGGCCCAATGAGCCATAATACCATTTGGCAAAATTTTGTGTCCAAGGTAGACTACTAAGGTGATAACAAATTCACACTTTTTAGGATGGATCTTCATATTGACTTTGTGAAGCTTCTTGAATAACTCCTCAATATGAGCCAAGTGTTGTAGGAGTCCCTTGCTATGCATTAGGACATCATCTATGTAACATTTCAGGAAATCTACCCCTTCGAAAACTTGGTCCATGACTCGTTGAAAGAAAACAAGTGCATTTTTCAATCCAAAAGGCATCACAAGCCATTCCCATAACTTGTTGCTTCCATGGAATGTCGTTTTCTTACAATCCTTTGCAGCGAGCACAATTTGGTTAAAGCCTTGCCTCAGGTCCACAATTGTGAAGATGTTTAAGTCTCCAATGCTATCAAATAGTTTTTCAAGGATGGGCATGGGGCACCTGTCCTGAGGTGTAACTAGGTTCAAAGGCCTATAATCCCCACACATCCTTTTCTCAGTCCATAATCTTGTTGAATCTCTCTTTGTTGGCATTATTATAACGGTTGCAAAATCAGAACTTGATGGTTGAATGAAACCAGTTTCATGGAGTTCTTTGCATCTTTTCATTTACCAGTTCCCATTCATGCTTGCTCAACCTATGCCTCCTCCGATAGATGGGTGTTTCATCTGTAAGGTTTATAGAAAACTGCATGGTTTTACACCTACTTAAGTTTTCATTGAGAATGTGAACACATTTTCATACTTAATTAGCAAGTCTATGATTTGTTTTCTCTCCTTCTTAGTGAGCTAGTTCCCCATAATGAAAAGGTAGTTGAAAACACATAAAATGGAGTTGGAAAATGTGTTTGAAAAACTTGGTGTATTGGGTTTTCCACCATCCAATTGCGCAAATTCATGGGAGGTTCTAATTATTTCTCTAGAAGTTAATGTACCTCTAGGTGTATGAAAAACAACTTGAGTCAAATTACATGGTACATCTTGCCTCCCAACACTAAGAATGAAGTGTAGAATGTTGAAAATAAGCAAGTGTACTTGGTCGGGGTGCCATGTAATCGCATTGCCAAAATTGCAAGTTTATTGAATTAGTGCTAGTGTTGTGTACATTTGAAAGAGTACATAGGTTACCAACAAGCATGTAAGGGAGTTTAGGTCCATGCCTCTCCCTAGTAAAACGTTATGCTCCAATCTAGTCACCTTGGTGTGACTAGTAGTGCCAGTTTGGAACCCCATAGCCCTTTTTCTTTCTTTTGGGATTGGTTCATCCCAAGTGGTTGAAGCATGACAATACACCAAGCTTGGTCCATCTCCTTGAAAGGCGTGTGCTCTTAGGAAGGAGACAAAGGTGGGCCAAACACCTTTTAGTTTTCCTATTGTGTTTGCAAGAAACCAAAGAGGTTTCTTTTGCCTTGTAACTAGTTGGCAGGAGCTTTAATCATCCAATATGTGACAAACTTGTAGGTTGGGGTCTCTAATGGTGTATTTTAGAGCCAACTGCAAAACTAAGAGTGGTGCAAGGTTGGTCCACCAGTTACGCAACTGGTGCGCATAGGAACCGCATTGTGCCGCATCGAGTAAAAGCAAGTCTCCAAGGTAATTGACACGCTCCCAAGTCACGGGGTGAAACCCACTTGAGGGTTTCACAAAGTCAAGTTGCGGAAAGTTGAACTTGGTAGCACGCTCCTGGCTTCCAACTCTAGAAAGGGGTAGAGGGTCGAGTTGGGAG
>Ga0116231_10002046_pt1 | contig 42170 bp, 20 predicted proteins | sample S1TSphgellanicum_2_FD_89695 | JGI IMG/M metagenome (GOLD analysis project Ga0116231, IMG submission 89695) | Host-associated microbial communities from peat moss isolated from Minnesota, USA - S1T2_Fd - Sphagnum magellanicum MG | ecosystem: Host-associated > Plants > Peat moss > Unclassified... | reverse complement strand
TTAGTTTAACTTTTTAGTTTATTTAACCTAGGTTAGTTTAGGCTAGCCTAAGTTAGCATGGAGTTAACCTTAGTACTAGAAGTACATAACACTATTATATATAACCTATGTAGATATATTAAGTATAGTATTTAAGTATGTATAAGTTTAGGCCATTATTTTTATGACACGTGTCCATGTTGTACACATTTAGTTGCATGTTAGTTGCACAAATAACCGTATGGCTCAAAAATTATACAATACCAAATTTATAGTTGCAAACATGACCAAGATAGTTACAAACGACAACTAGTTGCATGCTAATTGCATAGTGATTGGTTGCAAGTGACAAGATTTCTAGTAGTGAATGGCACATGATTGGTGGAATAAAATTGTTACCATACAAAAGAATGGGACAATCAGAACAAGTATAGTCACCAAGCATTTGGGAGGTGAAATAAGAAAACCATAAGTGTTACTATGTTATGATTATTAGAATGGTATCATAGAAGAGGAAGATATCATTTTTGCTATAGACCCAAAATTGTTTTCAATAGGAATAATCAATTTACTTAAACAATTCAATCTGTGAAAACCACAAATGTGGAGATCATGGATACAAATGTGAAGACTAGTATTTCAAAGCAAGAATTTGGAATACAAAGCATAAATATGAACCAAAAGTAGCTTTTGAGGATAAGGTGTATTCGAAAACGTACTACAATCATCAACTAGGGAGTGTTGCAATGGATGAATCTCCAACAAAAATCAAAGCATAAGAATTGTAGATAACTAGATGGACATTAACTGAAGATCAACAATTGATGAAGTTCAATCTCAAAAGTAATGCAAAACCACAGTTGGTGAATATTAATGCATAATTAAAAACAGGCAAGGTGTTGGAAGTGGAGCAACTGTTGAAGGAGTTCAAAGATGTTTTTGCATGGACATACAAAGATCTAAAAGGGATTCCACCACAGTTGACACAACACATAATTGAACTGGATACTATTATACTATTAACACATTAGGTTAGGTATAGATCAAATCCAAACTATGCTACAACAATCAAACAAAATATAGTCAAGTTATTAGTAACTAGATTTTTGTAGAGGAGGCTACATGGTTGTCACCCATAATAGTAGTACTCAACAAAAATGGCAAACTGAAAATTTGTATAGATTTCAAAAAACTAAATGCAGCCACAAAAAAGGATCCATACCCATTACCTTTCACAAATGAAGTGTTGAACATAATAGCAAGGTATGAGACATATTCTTTCTTAGATGGATATTCAGGATATCATCAAATTTCTATAGCTTCAGATAACATATACAAGACTACATTTGTTATAGACTAGGGGGCTTTTATATGGAAGGTGATGTTGTTTGGAGTAAAAATTGCACCTCCAACATATTAGAGAATTGTTACCAAAGCATTCAAAGAATATTTGGACAATTTTATGAAAATATTTTTGGATGATTTTACAATGTATAGTGACATGGAGAATCACTTATAGAAGCTCAAACTATGTTTTTAAAAGTGCAGAGAATATGGCATTAGTCTGAATCTAGACAAATGTGCATTTATGGAATTTTTAGGGATGATATTGGCTTTTATTGTTTCCAAAGAAGGGAAATTACCATATTAAAAAAAATAGTGATAATAAACATGTCACCACCTAAAAATCCATAGCAAATTTAAGTATTCTATGGGATGGCACATTTTTACAAATGTTTTATCAAAAACTTTGTTGAGCTATTATGGCACCTATCACTAAACTGATTAGAAAGATAAAGACTTTTCTTTGGACAAACGAATATTAAAAGGCTTGGGAATTGATCAAACAAAAGTATATTAAAGCACCGATATTGATATCACCAAATTAGCAAGTGGAATTTCATGTTCATATAGATGCATCCTTGTTAATTGTGGGGGCTATGCTATTTCAGAATGTAACATGGAAGAAGTGATCAACCAATAGTGTATGCTTCTAGGCTTTTGAATAGAGCAGAACATAATTATACACAACAGAAACAAAGGCTTTAGCAATGGTTTTTGCTTTGCACAAATTTCGACATTATTTGTTGGGCAATAAGTTTATCTGTTATGTAAATCATATGGAATTGGTCTATTTGGTCAACAAACCATAGGTTTCAAGGATAATAGCTAGATGGTTATTATTGTTCCTATAATATGACTTCACAACAGTGTATAAGCCAAGCAGAATTCATGTAGTTACAAATGCATTGTCAAGACTACCAAATATTACAAAACCCACAATGTTTTATCAAACCACAAATGCAAGTTTGTTTTACATAAAACCAGAATGGTTAAATGATGTAAAAGAATTTTTGAGAACATGATAGATTGAGGGCACATTATTGGTATAACAAAAGTAGAGATTGGTAAGGAGAGCAAGACCTTTCACACTAAAGAATAGTGAATTGTATAGAATGGGTCAAGATAACAAACTATGATGATGTTTAACAACTATAGAAACATAGATGGTGATGAGAGAATTGCACGAAAGACCATCAAGAAGGCATTTTGTAATTAAACAACGCAAAGGAAGATATTGGATGCTAGATATTGGTGGCCAATTATGTACAGAGATGTGCATGATTAATGTAGATCTTGCGATGCATGTCAAAGAACAGGAGGATTGGCAACTCAAAGTCTTGCAAAATTGGTCACAAATCTTCTAAAAGAACGATTTATGAACTGGGGACTTGATTTTGTGGGGCTAATTAAGCTAGCAAAAAGACATACATGAAACAAATATATTCTCGTTGCCATAAATTATGCTACCAAGTGGATGGAAGCAAGAGCATTGAGAACCAATATTGCACCAGTCACAACAAAATAATTTATGTATGAGTGCATATTAACCATGTTTGGATGTCCTTTGACTATGGTCATAGATCAAGGAGTTCATTTCATCAATGATGCAATCAAGTATTTGACAAATCATTTTTTGTTGAAACATGGGAGTTCTACAACCTATTATCTTCAAGGGAATGGGTAGGTTAAATCTACTAGTAAGGTACTTGGGACATTGTTGACCAAGTTAGTTAGTGAGAATAGAACAGATTAGGATGAGAATTTGTCCACAAGATTATTTTCATACATAATTGCATATAAAGTAACAACACAATATACACCATATCAATTAATGTATGGATTACAACCATTGATGCCCAGAAAGTACATAGTGTTAGTTGCTAGTGGAAATGACAAAGATAGTACTTCAATGAAAGTTTTAACTAGCAAAATTACAAAGCCGGAGAAGTTGCAAGAGGATAGAATGCAAGCTGTAGAAACTACAAGTATTTAATAGTGGAATAGAGCATTATGGAATCAATAAGAAAATCCAAAAAAACAATTCAGTTTTGATGATTATGTTTTGTGGTTTCTGAAGGGTAATAAGTCACATTTAGGGAAGTTTATTAGGAAATGGTTTAGATCGTACAAAGTATAGTATGTGTTGCCTAATAACACTATGTTATTGGTGGCAATTGAGAAGCTTGAAATTAACATTATGTCGATCAATGTGAATAAGCTCCAACCTTATAAATGCATGGAATTTGAAGTTCAAAAACAAGAACAATAGATGCCAGTATCTTGAGAACAAAGTGTAGGTGGACTTCAGGCGGAGGATTCTAAGATGGAGGTGGAAAATGAAGATTATAAAATACAAAAATCATAGATACGAAATAATGAAGACGAATAGATGAAAGATCTCGCGATCAACACAATATTGATTTTGGAACTACAAATGACTAACGAATCCATGAATAATAACTATAGAAATGAAAGAATTGGGATGTAAAGATCTGAAGATGATCTGTCAGGGGTATCAGTTGAATCAGCAAAAGAATTTGCCCAATCATCAGGGGTATTTGCACAATCATTAGATTTGTTGGCATAATTAACAAATGTATTGCCACAATCAACAAATGAATTGACACGGTCAGCAGATAAATGGGCATAGTTAGCAAAAGACATACACGATGAATGAGGTGGAGTTAATATAATTAATGTAAGGAGTTTAGGGATGTGGATTAATCAAAAAACTTATGATATGTTTATTATTTAAAAAATTGTATGAAGATTCTTGACAAAATCCTTATTAATGTTTTTAACAACCTAGTGACTATCAAATTCACTTTGTCTATGAAATATTCAATGAATTTTCTTTTTAACCTAATATGTAATTTGGATTTTGCTAATTTTTCAACTTCGTTTGCTTTTGTTATCAACTTAGTGGCTACCACACCTCAAGGCTCAATTTGTATTTGAAATATCTAACAAATTATATATATATATATATATATATATATATATATATTACATTTCATTAATCTTTTAAATTTTTTTGGCATTATTAACATTTTGGTATCCACAAGGTTTAATTTTTGTTTTTAATGTAAGTTTCATTTTGTTAAAATTTCAAGGTCTTTTTATGTTGTTAACTTAATGGTCACCAAGTTGTATTTATAATTGAAAGGCTCATTGTTTAAACAATGTAAATTATGTGTTTATATTTTCAAACTTTTGTAAAGTTTGGAATTAATTATATATGTGTTCCATGTTTTTTTTTCTTGTAAGTTAATACAAACACATCTTTTGATATTTCACATCTTGTTTATTTTTAGTTGTTTCCCATGTAAAAGGGCTTTTAAAAAGTATGTCAATGGATTTCATGTTGAATCTACACTTCAAAAGGGTTTGGTGCCATCATGGTTGGATGGATCAATTTAGTAAAATGATGTTTCATCCCCATAATAGTAGACATAAAAATTACTTTAAAAACTAAGAGATTTTATTTTTCTAATGCTAACATCATGGCCTTTCAAAGGAAGTTATATCTAATTGGGACCCAAAGTTCACTAACAAATAATGGAAGGTGTTGTGGAAAAAGATGGGGCCAACCAAAGCTCAAGATGAACATTTCGTTTCAACCCCAAATTGATGGGCAAACTAACATGGTGATGGTCTTTTGAAAATATGTCACTACAAACCAAAAATGTTGGGTGGATCTAGCTATGTTTGATTTATACAACTTAGAAAATTTGACAATTGGGACAATGCCATTCAAAATGGTGATAAAAAAAGTACCATGCCTATGACTTGGGCTACTAATCATGGGCAACCTATTGAGAATGTAGTTGAGGAAGTTTCAATTGTGACAGAATTTGATGAGGAAAGGAAATGACTTTGGGAGTTGCCAAATACAACTTCCAAAAAGCCTGGACTTGATAGAAAGATTATGCTAACAAGTTCCATAACAAAATGGATCTTAAGGAAACAAAGTTAGGTTGTACATTGTATTCAAGGTTCATTCAAAGTACAAGAGAAGAAGGAAAGAAGTAAAAAATAAAAAAATCTAGACATATAAATTTGCCAAAAAGTCTAAAGGTTCACCCAATCTTTCATGTTTCCATGTTGAAGCAAATTGTTCAAAACCTCTCAAGATGAAACAAACATGTGACCTCCACTAGAACTCATTAATAATGAACTTGAGTTTGAGGTGGAAGCCATGTTGAAACAAGGCAATTACGAAGGTGTGAGTGGGAATATTTGGTCATGGAAGGGCTATCACATGATTGAATCATCTTGGGTGTAGACATGGAACATGCCCAAGAAATAATTGATGCCTTCCACAACCAATTAACAAAGAAGTGGAAGCAAGTTAGGATGTGATAAAGACATAACCTTTCTTTGAATGGGGGAGGAAGTTAGCATAATTTAAAGAGAAAACATTTTGTATCAAGTTGGGTTGCACAAATGAACAAAATTGAAATTTCCAAAGACCAAATTGGCATGAATGTTATGTGTTGATGCTTGAAAGGAGTTCATACAAATGTCATTGGATGGATCAACGTACTTTTCAAATTAAAATTGGACTCCTTTTTTGGGTCTTGAAGCAACCTTGACCTACAAATGGGAAGGCAAGTAAAGTGAATTTGCATCAACATGTAAGTGTTCTGAATTGTGTCTTGGAAAGTTGGTTAGTAATGGTGGCCAACACAAGGAGTCATGAATTCATTCACATATTGCAATTGTGTATTGGGAGTGGAATCTAATGAAACTTTAATGTTGTTTCCTTTTACCTCAAAATAAGTATATCTTTAAACAAGACTTGATTGTTCTGATCAAGGCAAAAGGTGGGAGAGAAATCATACCATATAACTTAAGCTAAATAGTAAACTTTATTTAAGAACTCATTTGACAAGGGCTTAAAAAGTTGCCTTCACAAAGGGGCTTGGATAAACAGGTTAGTTTAGGTCTTTTGTTGAGGTTGAGGTGGAGGCTCATCCTTTAAGACCCCCATGGACTTGTCAAAATAACATGAAAATTGATAAGTGTTAATGAAAGCATTGACCTATTCTTTTAATAAGGGAGAATGTCATGACCCTACCTTGGGTTCACAATTAAAGCTAGGACAAGACAAATGGGGAGTGCATCTACACTACAAGAGTCACATCAAATGTCTATAATTTGGTTTTTCATGTTTTCAAATGTTAATTTAAATTAGTGTTCAAATTGTTGGATTTAATTGTATAGTAACATTCATAATACATCATGAAAACATGTGACAAAATTCAAAATCAATCTAATGAATAAAAATTACACAAAAGTATTTTTTGAACATTGTAACCATTGTTTTTAAATAGAAAAAAATCATTTGAAATTTTTTTTAAAATTAAAAAACTTCAAATAATCATATAAAAATTAATATTACAAGGAATTTTCAATAAACATTCACAAAAAGTGGCAAGGGTGGATAATGTGAATGCACCTTGGGAAATGAGCCAAAAGATAAAGGCAAGGGAGAACACCCAAACACACTTTCATTATGAGAATGAGATGTGTGATAAGTGTGCAAGAATGGAAGAAGAAATCCTCAAGACTCCCAAGTACATTCCATTTTTGGGAATAAGGAATTTTGAAACGTCTCACAACTTTGGAACAAACTTTGAAGGATTTGGTTTATCCAAATTGTGCCCTTTTTAAATCATTAAAAAATGCATTGAAAATTAAAATACTTTAATTCAAGGTTTCATTGAAGGAAAAATAGCTTTAATGAGAATTATGGTCAAGAACCAAACTATCCAAATGATCCTTAATCAATGTTTTTAACACTTTGGGACATCAAATTGCTTCCAAATCAAAATATTTTTAGCTTGTTACAAAGATGTCAACAAATGCTACAAGGTAGTGGGGTCAAATGCTTTGAAAAAAAAATGTTTAGATGAAGTGATGATATTTTAAAGTTCTAGAACAAGTGTTAGGGTTTTGGGAGTTCATTTTGGGACTTTCATGAATTTTTACGATTTCAATTATAGTCCCTAAAAATAACTATATAATATATATTATAAGGAAAAGGGTGGGCCTCCTCCCAAGTCTAAGTCATGTGGATTTAGGTAAGTTCAAAAGAAGTATGTGATCTAATTTGGTTCCATTTACACTAACCACTTGCATTGTTTGGATTGTGTAGTTGAATTTATCAAGAAATGTTTGTGAATGTCATCTCATCCTAATATCATCTTGGATTTATTGCACATTTGTCTTGTCCTAGTGTGTGGAAATAAGGAACAAACTTGAGTTCTTTGTTGCTTCAAGGACCTTTCAAGAACTTATATCAGTAATACCTCAAGACAAACCTAGGGACAAGTCAAAAATCATATAATTGCCTTGGACAAATTGCAAAAGACATTAGTTGTAAAAGACACGATGTGGAATCAAGTTGAAAAAAGAATCCCATCAAGGTATAGACATTTTTTATCCAATGACATGGTGAGTTGTTCAACCTACATGGCATAAAAGCTTGCTACCAATTCATAACTCCCATATGTAGTGACATAATGCCAAGTTTTCATGATTAGTTGGCTACAATGCAACCACATATCAATTATCAAGATAATTAGATAAACATTATCCACCAAATGATGTAGATGTGTATTGCATGTGGTAATGCCTCATGTTTTTAAAGAAGTAACAATTATTAGTTTGTAATTGTAAATTTCCCACTTGGCATTAAATTAATTTTTAATTTTTAATTTCACAAAATGGAAAAAAAATTAGAGATTTTTTTTTCAAAACCCACTTCACAAAACAATGAGAATTTGCCACAAAGACAATCGCCACTTATCAAGGATAAGTGACTAACAATCAAGAAAATATTGAAAGTGAATTTTTTTTCCCCCAAAGTATGATAGATTTCACAATCACTAACCTCCTCTAATTATCTATCAATTATGGTGTACAATTTAAGTTAATCAAACCTACGCATCAGTTCTTAATAAATGCATATAATTGCATCTTTAAAGAGTAAGCTAACAATTGTCATATAGTTTTATAATAAACAATTTATAAAATTACTTTAACCTTTTTTTGGTAACTTGAATGCCACTTACAATATAATGTTAATGTGAATGCCATGTTAATTCCCTTTTATCTAATACTAGTGGGTGCCCATGACCTTCGGCCATTGTGAAGTCCCCCGGTTTCTTTAAACTTGGTTAGCGTTTTAATTTTTTTTAGAAACTTTTAACTTTTTATTTTTTAATTTTTATTTGTTTTCTATTTTTATTATTATTTTGTGATCATCCAGCCGGACGGACATTTCATCCATCCCCTTAATTGGGATGGACAGTACCTAAAAGAAAAAAAACTTCCCCAAAATCCGTCTCGTCATCAAGCCGAACGGACATTTCATCCATCCCCTTAATCAGGACGGACAATAGCTAAAAGAAAAAAAATGTAGTCTTGGTCAATACAAAAAAAAAAAAAAAAAATTGATTATGGGTTGTCCAAGGCCTAAATATTTTTTTCTGGTCTTCCCCTAAACCCGTCCCGTCATCAAGTCGGACGGACATTTCATCCATCCCTTTAATTGGGACGGACAGTAGCTAAAAGAAAAAAAAGGTAGTCTTGGTTAATACACAAAAACAAAAAAAAAAGATTCTAGGCTGTCCAAGGCCTAAATATTTTTCTTTTGGTCTACCAAATCTTTTGCTTCAAAAAATCAGACTGCCCCTGATTTCTTTTTTATCTGGGGTCAGTTACATCTGGGGAAGTTACATCTGGGGAAGCTCCTCAAAAAATCAGACTGCCCCTAATTTCTTTTTTCTCTGGAGTTAGTTACATCTGGGGAAGTTATGACTGGAAGAATTTTCCAGGCACTGCCCAGACAGATAAACAAACAGACAAACAGACACCACTGTTGTTTTAATATATAAGATTGTAGTCATTTCCATCTTCTTGCTTTAAGTACCATAACTTTCTTGTTCAATTATCCAAAAAACCCAAGGTGGATAAAGCTTGTTTCATTAAGAATTATTAGAGATATTTTCAAGATGTTGCAATTATACTATATGAATTGCATTATTGTTCACTTTTAATAACATTGTTCATTAAATTTCAAGGACAATTTCGATTAAATGCTATAGAAATAAAGAAAACATTGTGCGAAATGAAAAGTTAACCTCCTAATAGTACAATTCACCATATATATCCACATCATGAACTTGTGTGTGCATTTGGAGTTTTAGTTGTGAGGAAGGGAACATGTTTTCTATTGGATCAATCCAAACAACTAAATTCAAGAAAAGTTATTCAAGATAGTTTTGCCCATGAAAATTATTCATCTTTGATACAAGAACTACTCATGTAAAATATTGAGATTATATCCAAAAAAAGGAAGAAATAAAGTGAATAGGAATGTAACTAAGAAAGGAAATAAACATCTTTCAAGTGGTTGATGACAATTTATTCATTTTTGAACCCATCAACATGAACAATTCGAATTCTATTCATAATGTGTTTTAATTATTTGTTATTGGATCAAATTAGATTCGTAATTGATGGGTATTATTGTTACCTTATGTTATTGGTACTTTATTGGCACCACAACATTAATAAGAGAAGAAAATTAGACCAATTTGATTTTTTTCTTTTTGGACCAAAAAACTATAAATAAAACTTTATTATTGTATTTGTTTCATATTTTGAAAGTCAACATGGTTTTTAGTTAATGGTGTTAGATATGAAATCCTTATACATGGTAGAAAATTACTATAAAACAAATTTGAGAAACAAATATAGGTCAACATGTCAACAAGGTGTTATACATGCATGTGTGGTGATAAATAAACTATTCACAAAGCAAAAGTAATGTTTAGCTTGGAAACAAAAATTTACCGATTTCAAGATGACTTGAATGTTATATTTGGTATGTCAAAAAAACTAATTATAAAACATACATGAATTTTTAAAAGATATTCTTGGTGCTTTCATTACATGTGCAATAAACTTTTAAATGTTTATAACATAAAATAGGGGGTATTGAGATTCATGTAAGGAACACAACAATCAATTCCAACACTTGTTTACACAATTGTTGCATATAGGTAATTTTATCATTTGTAACCAAAGAATGAAAGGAAAGATGTATTTAACTTCTTTTAGGAGTCATTACAATACAATGTGTTACAAATTGCAATCTACAATTCTTAGACCACAAGATATTGAACTTGTGTAATACAATTGTCTATAATTTACAATCTAGGTTGGTCAATAGTTTTATAACTGAATTTTCTTTTTGTTAGAGATGTTGTCTCATGATTTTTTTAAATGCATAATTTGTGGAATTTAGTTATGTTGTGTTTGAACTTTTGAAAGTTTCAATAACCATGATATTTTTATGCACACATGAGTGCAAATAAAATGAAGTTTTTTTTTAGTGTAGACACAATGCATATCATTGATCTACACTCAAATCAACCTATCAAAAAGGTGAAATTTTACACCAAAAACATGTAGGTGGAAATTTAAAGAGAAACTCTGAAATGTAGCCACAAACCAAATCTTGATGCAATGCCAACTTCGAAAGATGGACCACATCTATTTTACAAAGTAAAAACAATTCATTGTATATATACTTTTTGAAAACACAAAATTAATGTGCGTTATAATACCATATAGTCATTTTCATCATTCAATTATTCTTGAAATATTTAAAAACTCGCATTGACGTGTTCAAAATTGTCATAATTATGGTAGGCTACATGAGTAATTACTCATGACATTTATAGTAAACTACAATATATCATGGTAAATGTAAACATTACAAATCCAAAAATTGAATCTACCATAGTATTAGGATCTTTAGATCATAGGAAATTTTCACACTTTGCATTTTTGGTGTGACTACATATTGAGTAAGCAAGGCAAGGGTTGAAATTCTTGTGGTTTTATCATGTAATTCTCTTGTTCATTATTTCTTTGCCTCATTCAAAAAGTTTATGAAATCACAAGAGACTGATTTTCTCTCATGTAATTCAGGAGTATGGGTTAGTACAACTCAAGGAAAAAGCAAAGGATAGTAAAAAATCTACATCAACCTTTGCCACTACCATTACCTTGTGTTTTTTCTTTTGCAAACTAAGTGTGATCCAATGACTCTTCTTCTAATATTTCTTGCATTTCAAAAGTGAGTAATTTTCAACCATCATCATCACAATTGCCCAACTCTCCCATGTACCTTTATAGTTGCAAGTCGACTTGATAACCCCATTATATCTTTATATATAATAGTATTCAAAGATTTACATTTTACATAGGGTAATATGCAAACCAATAATTGAAATGATAGGAGGAAAGAAAAACATTAGTTGGATTTCTAAGGCCTTATACAATTCCTATGTCATTAACTTTCCCACATTAACAAAAGAATTCAAACAACTGCAATTGAAGTAGGAAAATAAAGACTTAAATTCAACTAGAGAAAAAGGATGTCCAAAATCAATTGTAAGAAATGAAATCCCATCACACAAATGTTATGAACAAAAGAAAGAACATTCTCTTCATTAAAACTGATCTACAATCTATTAAATCAAAGGGCAATTGTAATTGATGTGACAAATTATGTTTTTGGCAAAGTCAACAATCAAATGAACTTCAACTTTTTTTGGCAAGATTTACAAATAAGAAAGGTTGTTAAATATTGGAATCTGCAAACAAAGTTCAAATATCCATATTGTACAAATTACATTTTGGGTGAACTAGAGATCATTATGACTTGTAGCATTGATCATTTGGATAGAATTTGAAAATCAAATACTAAAATTTCAAATTAATAACATTGCGGGCACATATTCTCGCAACATTGAGCCTACCCCTTGATCTTCAACATTGAAGATAACATTACATGATCCATGCAACATTTGTTTTTTGCCAAACATAGAGCATGGAAATTGAAATGACCATTTCAAAAAAAAAGAAGATAACAAGATGAATGCAAGCAAAAGAGATGGAATTACCAAATAATAAGCTTCATAATTGTTGTAACACTCTTTAGGTGTTTTGAGAATCAATATTTCAGAACTTTGGGGATAACTTCAATATCATGTTGAAAACTCATCTAATTCCATGGTATGTCCAATGACTACTTGCATGCAATATTGAACAAGTTGAATCACCTTGTTCCTCATGGCTCAAGTACCTTATTATTGTTATGTTGTTATGAATAAGATGACTTGGAAAACACAAGCCTTGCAATTACAAGTGGTCAAGATATGCCATTCATTTTGCACAAATCCAAAATTAAGCAACATTTCAACTACCGTATTCAATAATATTTCTAAAACAAGGTGTTGTAGGGAAGGGTGTTGGAACTCAAAGTCCTCATTTGCTCCCTCTCCCCTTTTATCCCCTCCACTTTTCACAGGTCAATATTACATTCCTATATTGCATTTGATGTTATGATATTTCTTTCACTTATTGTGCTTTTATAAGTTTAAAATCAAAGTTTCAACTTAGCTATGTTATTAACCAATCCACTTTAAAAATTGAATAACCTCAAATGTTTGAAAAATCGGATGTGGGTTAGAAGTAACAAATGAACATGAGAAGATTTTGCAACTACAAACTGAAAATAAACAATTACGAGCACATGTGCAAAACTTATCTTTGGAAAATCAACATGTTCGAAAAATTGTTGGTATGTTAACAAAAGCCTAACTCAATAATACTTCAACATATGGCAACAACATTAAACATGCAAAAAAGAACATGAAGTATAATAGAAACTATTAAAATGAATTTTAAACATTTTATAATCCAAGGAAAGACATTAGCCCTTCTTCTTGTTAATCACAAAAACTTCATCCCAATTATGTAGTGCATTGAACTTATTACAGGTGACATGCGCATAGAAATGGAGGATTTACAAAGGCATGTGGTGCTAGAAATTAACCAAGGCAACAACCAAACAATGGTTGTTGAAAAAGTAATTTCCTTTCCCATGTCAATTTTGTATAAGCTTTACAACCTTATGATCATTATAGATTGTTAAATTTGGTCATGATTGGATGCTTGTAAATCCATTGACTATTTTTCTACAAAATGCACTCCTTTACAAATAAATAAACTTAGAAAAAAAATTGTGGATATTTTGATGATAAATGCATAGGGTCCATGAATGATTTCTTTTCACATTTTCCTTGTATCACCAATTCAATATGAATTGGAAGTTAATCAAGAAACACATGGAGAATAAAATGTGGCATATGTTCATATTGATAGGTTATTGGGCTTCAAACTTTACAACAAGAAGTACAAGACTTGAAAAATCAAATTCAAAGCATGGCAAATGAAATTGGAACATTACAATCCACATCACCAATACATGGCCAATCACCCCAACTATCACCAAAATTTTCATTTATTCCTTCATATGTAAGTTTTTCACACATTGAAGACAAAGATGGCCATTTATCATCACATCGAGTCGGATATCATCAAGAAACTCAACCTTCAATATGTCCACAAATTACCAAACAAATGAGGTGGAAAAAAATCCTTTTCTTATATATTTTTGCATTAGATATTAAGCTAATGACACCACATATTGCTTCATAAACTCATGATGTTCACCACTAAATTCATCTGGATTTCCAACTAAACCAAACATCTCATATGGTGTTTGTAAGTATCCTAGAATTGGGCCAACAAAAAAGCTAGTAGCCAAAATTATGGAGTTGGAAAAAGTGCAAGTAGGCCTTCATGCTCAACTTGATGCTACTTCAATACATATGCAACACATTACTATTGAACGTGATCTTTTGATGGAGCTTAGTAATTCTTTACGAGCGGACCTTATTAGGTGATTATTTCATAGTTTTGTGCTTGTTCCATACATATGTTTGGTTGACATCATGCTTTGACATTACCTTGTCCAAAATGCGGGCTTAAAATAAAATTAGAGTCCTATTGATGGTTAATGATATGTGTAGGATATTTCATTCTTTTGGACATGAATTGAGTACTACATATGGAGGTACTTCAACAAATGTTCTGGTACACATGAAAATCAAACCAAAAAACCAACTTTTGGTTATGTTTTTTTTCATATGGTTCAAATTGCATGATAAGAACATGCAATAAGCTTGATAACTTTTCATTTGAACTAATCTTATGACATGCACTGAATTTATTAATTACATTGTTGTGACTTCTTTCAACAAAGGAAACATATGAATTTTGTAGTGTTTATAATTTTAAAACTTTGTCAAATTGATATATTTTATTCCTTAGGAAACGTGTTTAATTTATCAAATTCAACTATATACTTTCAATCATAACCTATGGGTGCAAAGATTATAATGGTAAGTGTTTCAAAACTACACAATGTTAAATATGATGAGCAAAGTAGAAATTACATGAGGTCAACAATGGTAACTATCGTATTTTTTAACACAATATCTATAAATTGCCCATTGTTTAGTATATTAAACCAAGTGAGATTTACATGAATTCAAGATTGGTATCTACCATGAACATTAAACATAAGAATGAAGGTGTGTGACCATTGACCACTTTTCCATAAGCTTCAAAATGTGCAACTTATGAAAAACTTTTAGAAAAGATGTCAAAGGCATTGGATTCCTACTATAGAAAACCAGGTATGGAAGTTAGATATGGTTTCCAAACTTAATGTGGGCCATATTTATTGTACAACATATTGAAAGTCTATTAACAAAAACAATTATATTTACAACCAAAATTGTTGAGATATAAGTAACATCAAGGAGAAAATCAACTAAAATGATTTATCTTTAGATGTTAATTATCATGAAAACAAATACATTGTGTCACAATTGACACCAATGTTATTATTTGAATTTAGATGAATTAATTTTGCAACTATTTCCATTGATCTTGAATTTTCTAGGAACACCTCTTTCGAACTATGGACAAGTGGCAAAGGACATAAGAAATACTATGCAAATTTGTGGTAGACCATATCTCCAAGAACGACCTAAAAAAGTAAAATACAATGCTATTTATATGGTGTAATTAGACTAATTGCATGTGAAACTTACTAGTTGTATCCAAAAATTCCAAGCTTCAAAGTTTGGGGGGGAGAAACAAGACAACAATTCAACATATCAATGTGCAAAATGCATGTAAGGATAAGTTCAATATGTCAAACTTATTGAAACTATTTTTTGTTATAGGGAACAACTAGTCAACAACCTTGTTTGAAGGCTACTATGAAATGTCAAAATAATATTTGCAAGCTCAAGGTGCGAAATTGGAACATCAAAGATGATCATCCACCCAATAGTTGACAAATGATGTCATCCACATTTATAGCATTCAAAGTGGAATGTTAAATAATATAATCAACTTAAGTAGAAACTATACTTTTAACATTATAGATTATGCAATCCTAAAATTACAAATATGAAAAAACTTACCCGATCTAATGCAAATGAATAAAAAGAAAAGATGATGGATTGATATGAACCAAAAATAACACATATAAGATACAAAATTTCTAAATGAAACACTTGCACTATTGAGAACTCAAGCTTAACTTAATGATTTTCATTAATTATAAAATAATTTCATTGTTGGTTATTCCACTTAAGCTCTAGCCACACTTGGTGTTTAAGGCTTGCAACCAACCTTCTAACAAAATAGGTTATCGTCAATTTTCTTTAAAGTCTATCAACATGCCCACACCATGATGTTTAATTGCAACTAACACTGGATTATCATCCTTGTGTTTGCAATCCAATCATAGTGTTGTCTGATTCTTTGATTTTGTTCAATAACCACTAGTTTGGGAATTCCCCCATAAAAATTTCAAAATCAAAGAACTATCAATTATGAGTATTTCAAAGCTTTCAAAGAACCATGGGGCTTAATAAATTAAAAAAAGAATTGATGGGTTTATTGGTAGTTAATTGACTTTTTAAATAAAAAATTATTGAGTTAGAGCAAGGGCCCATATCATTTTGCTAGTGTGAAATAAAGGATCAATGTTTCAAATTTTGGCCTCTACTAATTATATGCCTATATGCCCTATTTAACCCTAGCAAAGGTTTGGTCCAAAATCAAATAACCACCAAACGTTTGTGTGGCCAAAGATCCTCTTCCCCTTACTTCTCTTATGTTTGTCTTTTTTTTTTCCATTCAATTTTAGAGTATCCTACTTAGTATTGAAGTGGTACATCTTCATTACTATAGAAAATCAAGGATGATTATAACTTGAAGTGAATGCAATAGGATTGTATTGTAAAAGGACGAAGAAATAGAAAGCTAAAGATATAAAGAGAGGTGAGGAACTTGGGAAGAAGAAATAGAGGCATGAAACTAAAGGGGAAGAGGTAAAGAATGGATAAAGAAAGATGGGTGAAGAAAGAGGGGGGGGGAGAAGGCAAGGATGGAGAAATAGAAAATAACTAAGGGTAGACAAGGATGCATGCTAACATTGAATTCCTTTGTTAATTTTTAATAATTCAATTAACACCAATGTTTGACCCTATGAAATATACCTTTTTCAAAGATTTGATGTTAGTTAACAATGGTTCTTAATATCATCTTAACATACACATCATGTTGTATGCCATATGCTTAACACTAGAATTAACACCAAGTATGGCCACAACTATAGTTTAATTTGGTGTGTTTGTAAGTTTTTTTTTGCTCCTACTTAATTTCTTGATGTCGGGGTCATGGTGTTTCATTAGGTTTTTGCTTGGTTGAATTTTCTGGTTATAGACAATAACCTTAAAGAGTTATTGGATTCTATGCTCCATGACTATGACACCATTTTTTTATGCCTTTGGTTTTCATGCAATAAAGTTCTTTACATATTCTACTTGAACGATCTTTTATTTCTTAACTTGCTATAGAGTGTGACAATCTTGGTGAGGAATTTAAGTGAAAATTACAACTAGAAAATCTCTAATACTTTATTTATTGGAAACAACTTGAAAACAAGCAAGAAATGAAAGATTCAAGGTTCGTGAAATGGAACAATTGTATTAACTAACAAGAAGATTACAAAGGTTGTATGCTTCAAATGTTACAATCACAAAACTATGACTTGCAACAAGTAATAAAGTTTGAGGGTTCTATGTGCACTCTAAAACCATGAAAGGAGAGAATGAAAAAACAACTCAAAACCACTCCATTATATACTATCTCCTAACCCTAAAGTAGCCGCCACCAAACCCTAACCCTAGCCGCCGCCAAGGCCTAAATAGTTTCCACTTCTAAACCCTAACCTAACTACTATAAGGATGTGAACACTATTCATCCTTTCAATGAATGTTTAACACATTCATCAATATTGAAAATTAGAAACGAATAATATTTCTAACATTATTAAATGAAGAACAAAAGAAATGAAGGAAATATTTATAGGTTGTAGAAGTGTAAATAATTTTTTTTATATATTAAAAAAATGGGAAATTAAAATTTTTCCTATTGGTAGGAATGGTGAAACAAAATTGCCAAAGAAAAGAAATGCAATTTGTTGTCAAAGGTTGTGATCTCCAAATTGTGGTTTTTCTATATTTACATAAGAAAAAGGCCTACACGAAGGTAACACGCACAAAGTTGGTAAAGGACTTCACAATTGGACAATATGGATATGATCCAAGTTTAATTTACATGGCATTTTTGTTTTTGTTTATATGTTGTCAGCAAGAGTGTGATTCAAGATCACAATAGAGATTAACATTTGGTTGAACATGAACACAATTTTTTTCTTCAAGTTGGATGAGGCAAAAAGTCATTGAAGTTTCAATGTTCTTTGTTTTGGAGATCATGATGGTTGTTTAAGGTTGTGATTTAAGTTCATTTTGCTTTAGAGAAGGCAAAGTAGATGTTTGAATTTGCTTCAATTTTCTTTTCTTCATTCCTCAACTGTGAAGTTTAAATGTGAGCAATTCTAGTTGGTGGTCTCGTCCATGAACTTTTTATTCAACATGTGGCATTCACATGTTAGCCTATTATGTATTTTTCATATCTAGGTTATAATTGTGTGTTAGAAATAAATACTCTCCAACTATATATTGATCATATATTATCTATATTATGCATCTAGGTGCTCCACCATAACTTGTGTGAAATAACATCCTCAAAACTCATGAATTTGAAATCAAAAATCACTTTTGAATGAAATAGCAACAAGAACATGAAAATTTCACATTTACAATATTTACCTCTCTTTTTTATGCTAAGTATTAAGATTTAACACCCTTCAATTTTTCAAAAATATAAAGGTACAATTTGAAAGTAATTTTCACACATTTTGTGGCCCCTATTATTTTTCTTTCACCCAAAAGGCATTTAATTATTGGTTTCATGTTCTCAAATATTCACATCCTTGTAGTAGTTAGGTTAGGTTGAATGGTGGCAGCTACATTAGGGTTTAATGGCAATTGTACCTTTCATGCCTAATAGCATGCATTTGAATTTCATCCCATTCCCAAAGCTTGATGTTTTGAGCTTTTATTCACCTTGGATTTCCTAATGCATTAGTAGAAAAACCCCATTTTTTTACTTGTTTTATGCGACTAAAAGTGTCTTTTGCAACAATTTTTTATCAAAAATAATCACAAAAAACACACTTAGTCACCTAAGACAATTTGAAAAATGGGGTTGTTCTTCTAAGGGTGGCAACCACCTAGTTTCGTGTGCTTCCAGTTTCAACTACATACATGTATGCATGCATTCATTACTTTTGCACCATGTCCTTTAATGTTCCATCTAACAACTATAATATATGAACCAATGTAGGCATGCAATTCATGCATTGAACCTATAATCCCATAATTCACTAAAATAATGAGTGGAATGCATAGTGGTTGGAACCACCTCCCCTAACAATGTTTCAAACCATAAAAAATTAGTATGTAATCATAGAAGTGGCATGCAATATTAGGTGTCACTTCAATACCGTTCCAAGCTACTTGTACACAATAATGGTTTATCCTAATTCCTACATAATGTTGATCCATAATTGCATTAATATCACCTTGTACTTACTAATGGAATGCATAAAAAACATATACATGCTAAGAGGTTAAGTGATTACTTAAGGATCTCTTGAATTTTTTAGTAGAAACGAAAAAACTTGATTTTAAGCAATGGTGATTTTGAAACAACAACCCTACATGGATACAAAGCTCCTTGTTCAATACAATTATTTTAACAAATTTTGCACAACTTGGAGGCCAATAGAAAACATTTTCTTCCCAACTATGTTTTTATTACCTCGAACGTGTTGGTGGAAACACATTAGGTCTATAACACTAATCATACAACAACTGCAAGAGCACCTTTGCTACTTGGTTGCCACACCTATATTCTAACATGGTGTTATTAACTCCTACATTCATCCTCCATGAAGTGGACATAATCACATTAGTTTTAGGTCTTTACCTTAATTATATATGCAATGCTTGTCACACAATGTGACATATAAAATTTCTTTTTTGCCAACAGACATATACCACCTATCCACCAATGTGAAAATTGGGTTGATTAAGTAGAATTATACCATGAATTTATCCATGGTCAATACTTGACCATCTACCTTTTAGGTTTTCATTACATATGATTCTTGAAGCATTTTCATATTAGCACCATGTATATGGGCACTTTTGCCCATATGTAACTAGAAAGTCCTATTATTTAACAATACCACATGTAGAAATTGTAAGCTCAAATTAATATTCATACAACTAACCAGTTGGAAGATGGTTTAACAATGGAAAACAATATTCCAAATTCACCATGGACAATTTTGGGTGAATTTGGAATAATGTTTTCCATTGTAAGACCATCCTTTAAAAGATTCTAGACATGCTTTGTCACCTAGCTTTCAACAACTCGCACAAGCTGCACACCTCTTTAGATCCCCAAATGTGCAAATGAACATAACAAACCTACAACCAATATTTTTCTACATAAATAGTCATAATTCCTTAATTATATTTATATTGTAGTTTCAATCAAATATCATGCATCATCACATTATCTTTTGTGAAAACATGTTCATCTCAACATGGGCACATGGCTAAATGAAAATCACCCATAGTTCCAATCACTAGTATTAATCCAATATGTGCTAAACATTATTTTATGCATTGACTAAGTTTTCATTGGATTTACACAAATATCTACTTTTAAAAAATCCCACTAAAACACTTCCACCCATGATAAATACCTAATCCCTTACTATTAAATTTGTCTAAAAAATGTAAGTTCAACAATTACTTGGTTTCCAATTGGAGTAGGTTTCCATGGACTAGCAAAAATACTTGATAACATGACCTATATATGTTCAAGATTTGACATTTGTCACCCACTCCATGAAGTCCAAGCACTTGCATGCAAACCTCTTTCGATCTTAATTCTGTTGGAATGACAAAAATAAGATGTTGTGCACAAAATCACTAGGGCTACTTATGTATCCTCCCTGTTCCCTCAACCACCATACCAAATTCCAAACTATGGATCAACATAACCACTCTACAAACACCCCCTCACATTGTTATTCACAATTAATTTTGATGTGAAACATCCATGCATTGTCATGCATCCCAATATTTCACATTTGTTACATTAAGTCACTACTTATGGACTATTATGAAAAAGTAACAAACCAAGCACAACAACAATGTCCCCAATGGATCCACCCAATTAAGTTGTTCTTGTTGGAAGTTAAGTTACATTAACGATTACCAATCCCATGCACACATTTTTAGATTTTGATATGTATGTACATGTGTATCATGTCATTATTTATGTATAGACTGCCTTGATAAAAAAAAAAACATCGTAAAATGAAGTTAGTGATTAGGTAGTGCACTTAACTTGGTGTTTACTTCCATGAAGGTGAAAGCACACTAAGCCCCCCAAAAATTATAGTCACAAGTATAATCTTTATGCCATTAATTTTTTTGGTAACGTATGGACATCACATTTTGGATTATTTTGATTTGTTTTAAGTATATTTGATTAGCTTTCAACTTAAACTAATCAATTATTTTGAAAATTCCAACAAACATTGAAGAATTTGAATGTATGGAATATATTTGTGACCAAATAATACCCATCACAAAGTTTGAAAATTTGAAAATGCATTTAAATAGTAGGGTTGTTGATGGAATTCTTGGGTGAGTTTTTTATGGTGTATGATATTGATATACATCAATTAAAATTTTTTTAAATAAAAAATTTAAATATTTTTGATGAAATTCCATTCAAAAAATGTGTTTTTTTGCATTTTTTTAATAATGAATGCATAATATTATTTTCCTTTTAGGAAAAAACCACTACCATATCAAAAAAAAAAAGATTATATAGATGGGCATTGCATTATTTTTTCAATTTCCTTTTGTTTGGTAACGTTTCATGAATCACAAACATGAAGCCTTGTGGCCATTGAAAAATTATAAGTTATATACTGTGTGTACATTGATTTTATTCAATCCTCTTCATCTAACCATTGGATCAAGATAATTTTGACTCAAAGTGAATTTTGAGTTCCAAAATGTTGTTGTGCAAATTTTTAAATTTTTTGCTTATGTTTAAGTCAACCAAAGGATGTCGTCAAGATTTTAACTTACTGCATATTATAATACTTGTTATACATCACCTTTTTTGAACAAAAGTGGCTTGCCTTTAGTGTGTTTACACCCCTGATTTCACCAAAGGATGTTGTCAAGATTTTAACTTACTGCATACTATAGTACTTGTTATACATCACCTTTTTTGAACAAAAGTGGCTCGCCTTTAATGTGTTTTCACCCCTGATTTCACTTCCACATTCATTGGGCACTATTGAACAACCACATTAGTTCATGTTGCCATGCACCAAATTGAAATATTGTAAGGTAGTCTAGTGTCTAATGGGTAACTTCGTAAAATTCTTTGTTGGACACACCCAAAGTAGAAAATGCCCAAGTGTATTCACTTTGAAGATAATGTTTACAAGCACATTTTGTGGTGTCTTTTGTTGCAAATGATTGAAACGTAGATTGTTTAACCAACCAATGCAAGACCACTAATGTTGTTTGCTCGTCACACCTATGGTTTGGCATGGTTGTAGCCCATGTGTAATCAACAGTATTTCACCGCGAATATGAGATGTTCATGGTGTTACCAATTGGACATGTGTGCACCATTACCTCCCTTAGACATTGTGTTATCTCATATATTCCTTTTATTCCTTGGGACATACATGAAAGCATGTAATCAACCATCAATTACAAGTTCATCATATGTATATCCATGCCATCCATACCATGGTAATGTTTGGTCTGAAAATGGTAGTAGGCCTACAAAATCAGTCTAAGAAGTGAATATGATTTGCCATTCATCATACATGCCTAGACATTGTTATATTGTGTGTTTATGACTATATAATTTAAAAACTAATATTTTGCCATTCTTATATTTAAAGTTGTGCAAAAATGATGTAAAAAATATTATGTTTGGTTGCAAATTTACCTAAATTCACCATCATTACCATAGTTGTTTCTATGTATCAACAAAGGTGCCTTTCCATAAAGTAGTTAGACCAAATGTATATTACTAAAATGCGCACCATGCGGAGACCTTGAATGGTATTGGTGGATATTCCCATCTATCACTATAAAACAAAAAATTGTTCCCTCAATATGGAGCTAGGTGGTCATCCAAATATATAGATAAAATTCACCCATGTTCCATTATAAATGGGTTTAGGGTTTATGGATAGTGGTTGTTGGACAATGTTTGGCTAGTGGATCACACCATAATACTTTCACCATTTTAGGAAATAATTAAATTATGTCAATGTTGCCAAAAAAAATTCAAGATTAAGTATGCACAATGCCAATGAAAATATTTTTTGCTTAGTGAACATGTTCATTTCACTTATTTCAATTCCAAGTGGTCAAGTTTAAAATATTTGAGAATGTTGGAATTTCAAGAAATTCATATTATTCTTGCCAAAATGAAAAACTAGAAAATAAAAGTTATTTGTGATCAACAAGATTAAACAAGAATGGTAAAGGTACCATGGTTTTTGTCTTGCCATGATAATTGATATATGGGGACAACATACACTTCAATTGCCTTAATTTCAGTTTAGTTTTTCATGCATTGTGTTGCCAACAATGGATATGGTCATTACCTTTTCAATTTGCTTGCCCTATACATGTATCACATCATAAATCTTCAAATGGAATTGATGTTATGATGTTGTAACTAATGTGACCTACCTACACCACTCAACACACACCATTACATTTGTGTACAATTAACATCCATGGTCTTACATATGGCAAGGTCATGACATTTTTAAAAATTTATTGATTTTCAACCACATTTTTTGTTTAAATTGGAGTCTAAATCAAGAACCATTAGAAATTGCTCAGGTCCTATAGTACAAAATCATTAGGTTATGTTGAAATTGTTTTGTTACAAATGAAACAAATCTTAGCCTTTACAAACAAACTAATGATGACATCAATATATAGTTATTAATTTATTTCCTCTTTGCACTACTACATTAAAAAAATTTCAAAAAAATTTCATACACATGGTCACAAAATTATTTCATGTCAAGGTAAAAATGCAAAGTTCAGTAATACACCGTGGAATTATTTCATGTTGATAATAAGAAGTGAAATAAAATGCTGGAATGGTAAATAAGCTAATAGGTGGGGGGAATAATTAATTACAACAATAACCATCAACTTACCTATTTGTTGCAATAACTCTATTGCGAACTACAACTCAATTGTCATTCCAGTAGGAAATCATCCCATCGCCATTCCAAGAAAACCAACAACCATTTTCAACCCCCCATTTGCCTATAGGAGCTTACAATTGTTACGGGGTACCTCAAACGTGCGTAAGAGCAAATTCATTCCAAAGACACTATTGTTGCATCTTCTTGCAAAAACTTCAAAATACCATTGAACTTGCTTGTTACAAGATCGTGGTTAATTGTTATAGATTGTGTTGTCTTAGTTGCTATAAAAGAAATTGCTTGTTGTAAAATTCATACATGCATTTGTGGTGAACATGTTTACAATTGTGTCTATGGTTGCAAAGCTACATCTACTATGTTGGAGCTTCACAAGTTTTGCAAGGCTTGACAAAACCTTTGGAAGAAAGAAGAATATTAGTTGAAGACTTTGGCTTTGGTAGAAAGAGGTGGGTATGTGAACTATGCAAAATGCAAATACGTGTAAAAGTTTGTTTTCTAAGTTCCATTAGCACTAGAAAGGTGTAGTGCACTTCCTTTTTGTACCCTATTGTTTTTGTTCCCATTTAGTTAATTGATGCACATTGTCAAAACTTGAGTTGTGGTTTGGAAGTCATGTTTTCCCACCTTCTTGTAGGCATCTTGCCTTCGTTCAAAATCAAAAGTCCATATGGAAGGAATTGTAGCTTGTCATTAATCAATGAATATGGGGAACGGCTAAAGAAACCAAGAGCTCCAAGTGTTCATCCTCTTTGTTTGGAGATGGAAGCTCAAGTATGTTCCACTTGGAAGAATCACCCACAATCAACGACAGTGTTGTAATGCACAAGAAAAAAAAACCCTCGCCACAAGAAGGGGGTGCCCATCCACTACTACCCTGAAGCAAATTACACCCAACTCCACGGTGGGCTTTTAATCACTCTATGGATTAGGTTAGATGAATGTTGGCATTTGTTGGCAATAATCTTCACTATGTTTAGGTTGTTTGTGTTCATCTTCTAAGTTGAATATTTCATGTTCCTTTTCTTTGTTCAAAGTAGTTTCCCAACCTGTACTTGTCCAAACAATGGCTAGTATGATCAAAAGCAAGATTGTAGTTCAATTTTGTAAGTGGTTTACTACTACAACAACTTTATGTCGGGCTATCAAACATGGGCATAAATTGACCATGCAAGATGGGATTTTGATTTAAGTTATGATCTATGTACACCATTGTCAAATAGATGTGCATCAATATGTTCAAATTTGATGTATGTCTACAAGGAGTTTTTTGGTTTAGAGTTCTGTTGGCTTTTTGGTGCTAGGTGATTTGAAGGCGTTTAATTCAGCAGCATTTCTACTATGAATCATTGTATAAAGCTCATATGTCCATATTTGTTTCCTTGTATGATGAGTTTCATTTATATGACTACAAGGGAGAAACTTAGGGAATACCTAGACCATGCATGCATGCATGTATCATAAACTTTAAGACATAGGTATTTTCTTGCAACTTAAGATAAGTACTATCCTGAACCCCTTCAATGGAGGTCAAATCCATAATTTTGAAAGCCATAAATTAACATTTTTGATTGTTGGAAGTTATGTTTCATTTTTTAAACATCACCGATTTGTATGAATGAATCCCTCCCCCTCCCAACCCAAGGGGGTAGAGGTAGATGGGTGAAGAGGTAGAGTTGGGAGTAATAACTAGTATTGTTAACCAATTTTTTACTGATGGGTGAAGAGGTTGAATTATGATACAAAACTAGCGTTCATTGTTGTTGAGGTTAATTAATGCATGTTGTAAATTTCTAGTTTAAATAATCTTTCTAATAATTCTTTGTTTTGGATTGGAATTTTTTGAGTCATATTTCATCTTGATGAAAATAACACAATGATAAACTTCCATCATTAATTCCATATCAAATTATATATTTTTGTTTCCAAGGCATTGGCTTGCTGTCTCAACTACTTGTCCTACTCTATCCTTTATGGTTCAAGTTGATTGAGCTCCATAACCAACTCCTTCTTTTCTAACCAATGTTTTTTTCAATTTGCAATGATTGGCATAATTTCTATTCATGCACCTTTTGATTTTTTTTGTGTTTTGGTTCACGGTAAAAAATCAATTGTTGAAGGTTTGGATACTGAGTTTTATGTGTAGTAACTGCTCATGATACTTATTGAAGCCTTGGGCAACTTTCATTTCATGGACCTTTGATTCCATGTATTAAAAGTATTTTCGTCATGCACCTTTGTTTCTTACATTCTTCATCTTACATTACAACAACTATACACATGTAAGAGCTTTGCTATACTAGATTTTTTAACTATGTGAAATTGCAAGCCCATGTGTAGTCACCAAATGACCATAAATGGCTATTGCTATCCAATTCCAAAATGCAAACATATATTATATATAATTTGTGGTCTTTGTTAAGTGGGTAAAATGAGTATGTGATTCGGGATGAATAAGGTAATTAGGATAAGGACTAATTAAGGAATTTTATCAGTTTGAATTTTGAAATTCTTATTGTTTTGGATCATAATAATGAGACTTGGGATGGTTCAAAAGGGGGAAAATTTTGGAGAATAGGGGAAAAGGAGAAAAAGATGAGACATGGAGAATTTAGAGAAAACTAGGAGGAGTTGGAGGTATTTGCAGTAGAAAACCACAGACTTTGTTTTCATATAACATAAATTTTAAGCGTTGTTTTGAGATTTTTTTTCAACAAAACATGGGATTACGATGTAATTTGGATTCATGTTTTCAATAATATAAAGAAGCATAAACTTCTATAATGAATTATATGTTCATATTTTGTGTGATTTTTTTTGTGGTGTTAGATTATGATGAATTGTAATATTGTTTCTAGAGTTTTTTAAATGTATTTTTAAGTGTAGATTATGGTTAAATGCAATAACCATGAATCTGATGTTAGAATGAATGGTAATGTTAAGTTTGTTGAGACTTAAGACAAAAATGATGAACATAAACATGTGAAATGCAAATCTATTGTTACAATAATATGAAATATTCTGCATGAATTTAAATTTCACTTCTACCATTTAGCAATCGTCTTATGGGGATTTTTTTTTTCTATTCCTTCTTTTAATAATGGGAAGTTTTTCTACAAATTTTGTTATATACTATAGATGAGAGTGTTCAAATGAGTAGTGTGATTTTTTAAAATTTAGAATTTAAAGGGTATGTTAGAAAATGTCAGAGGTCTACGTAGTTGATGACATAAGGACTACATAATGATCTATATAGATTCTGAAGATGAAGAATTATGAAACAAGATGAATCAGATGGTGACCTAAAGTTTACAGTGACAATTGGACTTGGAGGCAAATCGATAAGTTATTAAAAGAGAGACAAAAATAATTTTGAAAATGGAGAGGAGTATGCAGGGCTTATAGAAACCCCATCTTAGAATCTAATGTTGGAAATACGAGTTTTGAGAACAAAAGAAAGGCCTGTGGGGCACGAGTTGTTTCTACCATAAAAAGTGGTATGGCGGGATGTATGGACTTGGGGTCTTCAAGAAAAGTGTTGCAACCCTAACCTTGGGCTTGTAACTAAGGCAATGGTTTGCAAAGGTGCGGGTTGAAAATGAAGCCCGGGATTCACATTTCATGCTCATGGGAGTGAACCCACACACTCCCAAATGGGCTCCCACTTTGGGAATTGGAGTCCTAATGGACTTCCAAATCTTCAAAGAATAATTTCAGGGGTCAAAACTCATTGGATTGAAAATTTCATTATACCATTGGGAATCTCTTAACATTTACATGTTTAAAATGGGTTTGCATGACCCATTTAGGTACTTAAAAACACAAGTTATAGCCAAAAGAAGGGCCAATAATCAAACCATCAATTTGACTCCCGATTGTTAAAAGTCGGGAATCGTCCTGATTTACTTGCGTGTAGGTGGTGTGGCACATATCTTTAAAAAGAGACAAGGGCTATAACTTTTCTTTAGACCTCACCTCAATCGGAGGTTTGCACAAGAAGTTATGGCCTTCCAAAATGCCAAGAGTCCCAATTTTGGGAATTTCGAGACGCCCAACTTGGGAGTCCTGGGACAAAATGACATTTGGATGTAGCTCATGGCTAATCATAAATAATACTATAAAGGGAAAGATGGTGGTCTCCCCCAGGTCCGGGTTGTGATGAGTCTTGTGAATTTGTGTGTGCTCATGGCTCGTTCGTGCACCAAAAGTGCTCCAACTATGCACTAAACCAACTTGTTGTTTAGTTTGTGCAAATTTGTGTGAATAATTGACTCACTTGTCACTCATCCTAGTCCCCATTTCGAAGCTTTAGCACGTCCTTCTACCCTCAAAGTGCTACAAGCTAGGGAGCATATCCCCATCCCTTTCGTTGTTTTCATCTTTGGACTCACATTTGAATCTTAGGAAAAGTTTGGGGGTGCATTAAAAAGGCACAATTCTAGACAATAATCTCCACTGAGAGAGATGTAATTGACTATTCATCTGAATGAGCGGATGTGGTATACTTCTTAGTCATAATCTATGGTTTAAAATCATAGAAATCAAGATAGAACAAGGACTTTTATAGTACCTAATTAATTGTAAAAAATCTCAAGTCTAGAGTTGGTGACTAGTCGAGAAAAGGATGTTATAGGAGGTATACAACCCCAATTTGTGTATCAATATAAATTTCCAAATTACTATGAACCAGTGTCACATTGGGAGGTGGATAAAAACACCAATGTTGATGTGTTTGAGGAGATTAAGGAAAATTACCCAAGATCATCTGAGTATGCAAAGGCATAGGTGAATGCGTTGGATGAAGTACCACAATCATACTCACATCAAGAGAATCCAAAGTTGGATCACTAAGGTACATAATCGAAACACGGGATCATGAATATGTGGATTTGGAGATGATCAGGTTATTTTCAAAGGTTTGTGCATTTTGCAAGGAAGGACATGCAATCATGGATTGTCCTTTTGTGCCTTCTCACATCAGAGCAAGTATTGTTAAGCATGTGGAGTTATAGAATGTGGCAAGAACATTAACAGATCAACCACATGAACAAGAATCAAGAATTCATGTAGTCCAAAACAAATTTAAAAGCATGGAATTGGGAAAACAATTGGGATCATAGAGTCAACCAATTTGTTCATATATTCAAACCATGAGCAAAGAACCAAAGGGGTATTCACATCCACACCCTACACCATAAAGGATGCTAATGGGTAAATAGACTAGAACAACGCCAATCTTGAGTCAACATAGTTTCACCAATAGTGTCAAAAACGACAATTGTTGAAACCTGAAGACAACATGCTAAAATAAAAGTTGTTCAATCACTCAATGCATGTATAACAACCACAAGAGTGGAAATGGTTGTTGTGCCCAACATAGATGTTGTTAAAAAGGGAGTACTAATTGGATTTATAGTAAAATTGGGTAGTGAATCAGATGGAGTCTCAATAGGAAGGAATTTGAGTGGAAGTTTGGCACTACCAATAGCTATTATTGGAGTTGTTGGCATACCTCAAATAGTGTTTACTAATATGATAATGGTTACTCATGTAAATAGGACTGCAAATTGACCACTCATGAATTCGATGGCTATTGGAAGGTGTAGAAGTGCAATTGTCTTATATTCAAGAAGAGGATACTGATAACTAGTTGTTATAATTGCACCAATTCTTGATCACAGAAATGGCCATTATGTTAGGCCAAACAAGGTAGCCCTTAAATATCCTAAGTTCAAAAAAGATGTTAATCCATATGTTCATGTTAGAGTGTTTAATTTTGTAGTTTAAAAAAATGCCAAGACTTTTGAAGATTATATCACCAATGCACTTTATTATACGCTAAGAGATACGACATCAAAATGGTGCCATAATTACATATTAGAATTTCTTAACTGTACTTTTTCTGAGCTTATTTAAGTATTTTGCAAACATCATCGAAAGACTTAGAATAACGAGCAAATATACATGGAGTTGAAAAACATGAAGTAGGAGGAAATAAGAGGATGGAAGTTTACTATGAGTGGATTCAGAAGCTAGTTCATGGTTTATAACTACCAATCACAAATAATTTTCTAACTACTGTGTTTAGAATAGGTTTGCAATCATATCTCATAATTGCTATAGCATGGATGAAACTATCAACATTACAAGTAGTACCAACAAAAACACAAGGTAATACAACAAAGAATGACAAACATTACATAAATTGTGGGATGACAAATCACAATGTGAAGACATGTAAAAAGAAGAAAGAATAGACCACAATGGCAACCACAGAGGTGGCACAACCAAGTCAAAAAACACATAAAACATCTTCATATGCATGTCACATTTGTGGTTTGAATGGACATAAAATGACAAATTGTCCAAAGTTTGTTGAGATGCAAAAAATGTTTCATGTAAATCTATGACAATAGTAGAGGTTTAACCTATTGCTAAGACACAAATAATCATTGCAAATGTGAATGTGGTGGATGTTAATGTTACCATAAGAAGTAAAGTAATTGAAGAATAGGTGTTCAAGGATAAAGAACCAAGAAAAGTAAAGAATGTTGCTGATTGGGATAATGAAAAGTGGTTGAAACAGTCTATGGTGGAGACAATTCAATAGATTCAGTAAACAAAAATTCAAATTCAAGGGCCATCCACATCCATGGAGGGATGGAGCACAATTTGGTTCGGTATGCCAAATATTATTCCTGTGGACGCACAAAAATTTCAAGAAGTAATGAATTCACAAGGGAAACTGATCATAATAGACATTTTTATGGATATTGGTAAGCAAATGCTAGAAAAAAATTATACTTTGAACTTAAGACAATTGCTTAAAATAACTTCTAAGATAAAGAGATATCTTTAGCATAAGTTAAAACTAGACAAAATTCAGAATGTAAGTAAAGCAACCATAGAAAAAAAAAAAATCTTTAGTACTACAAGTAGGGACAATTGTTGTAACAATAGATAATCATATGGCAATTATCCAAGTATAGATTGGGAAGAATACAATAGAAGACATGTTGCTAGATGGAGGTTCTGGGGTTAATATTATCATAGAATAATTGAGATTAAGGTTAAGGCTTCCAAAGCCTAAACTTGCACCATATAATTTGACGATGGTAGATCAAATAACCATAAAACTAGTGGGGTTGATCAGACATCTGAAGATATATGTTCATAATATTCCTTACATAACTACATTTATTATACTTCAAAATAGTGTGGTAGATTTTAGTTATTCCATGTTGTTGGGGAGACCATGGTTGAGGGATGTTAAAGTGGCACATGATTAGGGAAGTAACATTATTACCATACAAAGGAATGGGACAGTTCGAACAATAACAGTTACCAAACATTGGGAAATGAAGTAAGAGGACTAGAGGTGTTACTATGCTATGATTATCAGAATGCCATCACAAATGAAAAAGAAGATATCATCTTTGTTATAAAGCCAGAATTGTTCTCCACAGGAACAATCAATTTACCTGAGATAATTCAATCTATGAAAGTCACATATGTGGGGATCATGGATATAGATGTGAAAACTGGTATTTAAAAATAGGGATTTGAAGTATAGAACATAGAGAAGAAGATATGTGGTAATAGACATGAACTAGAAATAACTTTAGAGGATAAGGTGTATCTAGAGATGTAATAAAGACATCAATTAGGGAGTGTTGTAGTGGATAAACTCCAACAAATATCAAAACATAGGGATTATAAATAGCTAGATGGATGTTAATTAAAGATCAACAATTGATGAAACTCAATCGAGGAACTAATGTAGACCATAAATGGTGAAGATTAATGCACATTTGGAAACAAGCAAGGTGCTGGAAGTGGAATAACTATTGAAAGAATTCAAAGATGTTTTTGCATGGACATATAAAGATCTAAAAAGGATTCCACTAGAGCTAACACATAGAATTGAGTTAGACATTACTATATTGCTGGCACATTAGGCCAAGTATAGATTAAATCCAAACTTTGCTATAGCGATTAAACAAGATATAAATAAGTTGTTAATAGCTGGATCGATTGAATCTATAAAAAAAGCTACATGGTTGTCATCCATAGTAATAGTACCCAAAAAAAATGGCAACTTGAGAATTTTTATAGTTTAAAAAACTAAATGAAGCCACACAAAAAGATCCATACCCATTACCTTTCACAGATGAAGTGTTGAACACAATAATAGGGTATGAGGCATATTCGTTTTTAGATGGATATTCAAAATATTATCAAATATCTATAGCTTGAAAAGATAAATACAAGATTGCATTTGTTATAAACTATGAAGCACCCCAAATTCTTCAAGAGACCCAAAGGTGGGTCCTAGAATGAAATAGTGGAAGAAGAAGAGAATTGGTACACAATCCTTAACTCGCGGCATTTCAGGGGTAGGAGGCCATGCTAGAACTTTGGGATGGATTAGGACGAACTCACAAGTAAGAGTTCAAGATAAGATCAACCTGCATAACCAAGAAAAGAGGGCGGTTAGTGCAAGTCGAATGGAAGTGGTGCGGTAAACTTAGTAGGGACAACCTCAAGCATAAGCTTTACACAACCTGCAACCTTTGGGAAAAGACACCACTCCCCTCCCTATAATATATTCTATGCTTCTCCATGGGGACTACATCCAAATGTCATTTTTCCCCAGGACTCCCAAGTGAGTCTTAAAATTTTGAACATTCATATCTTTCTTAAATCAAGTTTATTTTGAAAGTACGAGGACAATATTTTATAGCCCTTGAAAATATCTTTTCAACAATGTAGCACATTCCAATCGGATCTCATTTGACCCCTGCTTTCAAAGGATTTGTGGTTGGGAGTCAAATTATCAATTTGATTCCCGCCCTTTTTGGGGATCATAATTCATGCAAATTAGGTCTAAATGAACAATGTGAGCGCATTTTAAACATCTAAGCTTCAAGACCTTTTTAATGGTATCCTAGGGGCCCAATTTGGTGCTTGTTTGCCTTTCCAACCAAGGATTTGAACTTTCATAACTCCCACACGAGTGTAACTCCCAAAGTGGGAGTCATTGGGCTTCATCCCTTATACTCTCCCCCATTTGTGAGAGTCTTTTTCACATTTAAACACACCCTTGGCCTCATGGGCCTTGCACTTCACACTTAGTCACGAACTTAATGTTAGGGTTGTGACAAATTAAAGGGATATTATATGGAAAGTGATGTCGTTTGGAATTTAAAATGAACCCCCAACATATCAAAGAGTCATGGCCAAAGCATTCAAAGAGTATTTGAATAGTTTTATGAAGATATTTATGGATGACTTTATGGTGTATAGTGACATGGAAAATCATTTGTAAAAGCTCAAACTATGTTTTCAAAAGTGTAAAGAATATGGCATTAATTTAAATCTAGACAAATGTGCATTTATGGTATTTTCAGGGATCATCTTGGGTTTTATTGTTTCCTAAGGAAACTATCAAATCCAAAGAAAATATAGGCAATCGTAAAAATGCCACCACCTAAAAATTCGAAGCAAATTCAAATATTCAATGGGATGGCATAATTTTACAAATGTTTTATAAAAAAAATTTATTGCATTTATGGCACTTATCACTAAATTGACTAGAAAGATAAAGACTATTCTTTGGATAGAAGAATGTCAAAAAAATTGGGAATTGATTAAACAAAAGTATGTTGAAGCACTGATACTAATATCACCAAACTAGCATGTGGAATTTCATGTTCATATAGATGCATCCTTGTTAGCTATGGGGGCTATGTTGTTTTAGAACATAACTAGGAAGAGTGATCAACCAATAATGTATGCTTCTAGGCTTCTGAACATAACAAAACAAAATTATAACACAACAAAGAAAGAGGTTTTAACAATGGATTTTTCTTTGCACAAGTTTAGACATTATTTGTTGGGCAATAAAATTATCTTTTATGTAGATCATATGGCATAGGTCTATTTGGTCAACAAACCACAAGTTTCATGGATAATAACTAGATGGTTGTTATTGTTCCTCGAATATGATTTCACAATAGTGTATAAGCCATGCATAACTCATGTAGTTGCAGATGCATTGTTAAGATTACTAAATAGTACAGAACCCATAGGTGTGCATGATCAAACCACAAATGCAAATTTATTTTATATGAGGTCTGAGTGGTTGAATGATGTAAAATATTTTTTTAAAACATGACAAATTGAGGGCATGTTATCAGTGCAGTAGAAGCAAGATTGGTTAGGAGATCAAAGTCATTTACACTAAAGAATGGTGAATTATATAGAGTGGCCAAGATAATAGACTATGACGATGTTTGACAACAACAAAAGCATAGATGGTGATGAAAGAACTGCATGAAGGACCATCAAGAGGCCATTTTGTAATGGAAATAACACAGAGGAAGATATTGGATGCTAGGTATTAGTGGCCAACTATGTACAAAGATGTGCATGATTATTGCAAATTTTGTGATGCATGTGTAAGAATAGGAGGATTGGCAAATCAATGTCTTGCAAAGTTGGTGACAAGTCTTCTAGAGGAACCATTTATGAACTGGGGACTTGATTTTGTGGGGTCAATTAAGCTAGCGGGGAGATATAGAAGGAACAAATATATTATTATTGCCACAAACTATGCTACTAAATGGGTGGAAGTAAGAGCATTAAAAACTAATATAGTAGCAGTCACAACAAAGTTTCTTTATGAATGCATATTAACCAGGTTCGGATGTCCTTTAATTATAGTCATAGATCAATGAGTTCATTTTATTAATGATGCCATCGAGTATTTAGTAGATCATTTTTTGATGAAACATGTGAGTTCTTAACTTATTATCCTTAGGGGAATGGGTAGGTTGAGTCTACTAACAAGCCATTTGGGACACTATTGACCAAGTTAGTTAGTGAAAATAGAATAGATTGGGATGAACATCTGTCTGTAGTGGTTATTTTCATGCATAATTATATACAAAGTAGCTTTATATCAATTAGTGTATGGATTATATCCATTAATGCCCACAAAGTACATTGTTCCAATTGTTAGTGGAGATGAAAGAAACTGTACTCTAGTGAAAGTTTTAATTAGTAGAATTACAAAGCTCAAGAAGTTGTAAGAATTCAAGAGTGGAATAAAGCATTATGGAGTCAATAAAAGAATTTGGAAAAACAATTTAGTTTTGGTGATTATGTTCTGTGGTTTCCAAAGGGCAAAAAATCCCATTTTTGGTGGGAAATGGTGAGAAAATTCCATATGCACTTCAATTTCAAGCTTTCTCCAAATCTTGATCACCTTACAAGTTTTGGTCAATTTTCAAATGTTCTGCATTGAAACATACCCTAAAAATCTTGCCCATTGCATTTCCAATGGCAATTGTAAGAATAGGCATTTGCTTGAAACCAAGTAGTGATGGTGGTGGTGCCTTGTTTTCCACAAGAAAAACTTCTTAAGCGTAATTGTTTGTCTAGACTGGAAATAGAAGGTAGAACATGACCACATATATCCAAGGAATTATTCTTTAAATTTTGCAAATTGTTTCCACACTTCTATGGTGTTACAAATCGTTTTTTGAGCTATTACCATAAAATAGACCAACATACAACTTGTTGCTGGATGTTTAATGAAGATGTCCTTTGCCTTCTTCTTTTTGGTGTTATTACTAAAAACTCTGAACCCTTGCAGAAAAGACTCATAACATTTGGATAAATAGGTTTCCTTTTCATGGGTAAGTTTCATCGGTGTTCACTAAAAATTCCTTTTGTATAGTGTTTTTTTTTATGGTAAAAATGTAACTAATTTTTGAAAATTTTAATAAAATTCTACTAGATTTTCCATAACACCAAACTTGGAAAAATAATTAAAAAAAGACCCAAAAAAAAAAATCATGTAAAAGTTTTTCTTACAAAAAAATATGTTTGATACAAAAGAAATCAAACATTGTTCACTTTGAAAAGGTTTGAAAAAAAATTGAATTCTTATATGAAATTGCAATATCATTATGTTGAACATTTAAAATTTTAATACATTTGTAGCTAAAATAATAACTTCATATTTAACCTTTGGAGATAAAGTTCATAAATCAAAAAATGTATACTACAACATTGAATGACACGGAATAAATGCAAGAAATAGATATTATATAACTTAATATAATAAATTAAAAATTGATGTAAATTATATATATATTTTTGGGACAAATTTTGATTCTTTCAGACATGTATAATAAAGATGTGATTTTGATAATCACAAGAAAAAAATTGTTGTTTAAAAAACATTTTACATGTCAAATCCAAAAAAAGTTAGAAATAAAATATATCACAATTTTAAATAATTAATTTTCAATTTTCATAAATCAAAAAATATATACAATAATATTGAACGAAAAGGAATGAATGCAAGAAATAAACATTATAGGCCTTAATATAATAAATTAAAAATTAATGTAAATTATATGTATACTTTTGGAATGAATTTTGATTATTTCAAACATGTATAATAAAAATTTGAAATTGATAACAATAATAATTTTTTTGTCATTTTAAAAATATTTTACATTCCAAATCTAAGAATTTGTAGAATTATAATGTAAATATATCACAATTTTTAGTAATTAAATAATTCAAATTTCAAATACATATAGTAAAAAATTCAAATTGATGGAAATTTCTTCAAATTAAATGTGCAAGTTTGAATTATAATGTTTTTTATTGAATTCCATGAACACAAATTTCCTATATGTACTTGGAATTTGCATTGTACAATTTATGGCATCATCATTATTAATATATATATAATATTTTTTAAGGTTTACATATATTCTCAAATTGTTGCACATGTGTTTGAACTTTGAACATAAAATCAATAAAAATAAAAATATATGCATCAAAATAAATAATGACAAAATTGATTGATAAAACATCATAAGGTTAATATATATATCTCTTCAAATTAAATGTGCAAGTTTGAGAATACTAGAATGTAACATTGAAACTAATACGCACTATATGCAATTCATATGATTAGTATCACCAATCTCCTTTCCACTTGATGTGCAAATTGGGTGCATTTTTTATGAGTTCAAATCCCAAGTTAAGTTCTATTCTTTTGGCAATTTAGAAATATATATTTATGCAAATATACTAAATATATATAGTACCATATATATTCTCTAATATATATGCACAAATATTATAAGTCATTCTTTAAGGTTAAGTCTATGACTTCAATATTCAAAAAATTTAATATAAATTACATCAAAGTATCAATTACATATTTATAATTGGGTATAAATGTGTGCATCTTGACATTTAATAACTAAAGAAATAGTTATCCAATTCAAAGTCTCTACATTTGTATGTTACGAAATATCAAAATGCAAGTATACTAACTAGAACAATACCTAATAATCAAAAATATTGCCAAATGGCATACATGTTGTTAAATGACACTTTTAAAATTTTCCTAGTTACAACAAAAAAATTGATAGATTCAATGCTCATTAATGATTAATCTAAGTTCATATTAACTCAAACAATATATGTTTAGTACATAGAAGTATGTTGTGTCTTCATTTATCAAAAGTGCAATTAGAATTATATTTTAATGTTTTAAATATCTTTCCATTAAGTCCACATGAAGTTTATCCATGTTATGTGTTCACACCAAGTTCCCAATATATTGTGTGCTCCTAGTATTTATGAAATCCAAATATGTTCCCTAGATTCAAATGTCCCAAGATGTTCCAAATAGTAAAACAATTCCTCTTCTGATTTTTGCATTAGAATTTAATTTGTACAAGTGTGGTAAATGGTCATTTATTATTAGTTATAATAAATGATACATTCATCTCACCTATTACATAAGATAATTTTAAATAAATAATCACTTTTGCAAATCCAAAAAAAAGTTTTAAAAATTGCACTACAAAAATAATGTATGAAAACAAATCGATATGATATAATTTTAATGTAATAAACTCAAAATGAACTTTAATATCTTTTAACCTTGCAAATGAAGTTTATGAAAGATGATAATTGAATTTATCTTTTTGAAAAGTGATGAAAATTAATGACCACAATATAAGGTTATGTAATTTCACACAATTTTAAAAAGTTAACCAATAATTGATAGAATGATTCTAATTTTTTATGTTGGTTTAATAATCTTGAAATGTGCATAATTTCAATAACAATATAAAACAATGGAATGATTGTTTTACTATGGAAATGAATTTTAAACATTTTCAAATGTGAAGTAAAGAACTTGTAACTAATGACCAAAAAACAATCTATGATTTTCAAAACATTAAATATCATAACACAAAAACATGAAAATAATAATATTAATGAATACATGCAAAATATATATTTAGGCTTTGATGAAGTTTGAAATTATATAGCAATAGGTGTTATGGAAAATCATTATAATTGTATTTTATTAAAGAATGTCATATGATAATTGATACTAACTAATATATTTAAATATACCCCCCAAAAAGGTTGAAAATAGTAAAATTACAATTGGCATTTGAAAATAAAGTTCTTAAAATTTTCACAATATTGATTTTTTTTATAAAATAAAAATAATCTTACAAAATTGAATATGCATGCAAAACATAAACATCAATAGTAAAATAAAATATTTGAGTGTAATTTTCAAATAATTTCGAATTCAAATATATTAAAATATTATTAGCAATTTTTTTGGGAAAATAATTATTTTATAATGCTCTTTGTTCAATTGCATGAACAAAAATTTCACATATGTATTTGGAAATTGTATTGTACAATTTATGGCGTTTTCATTTTCAATATAACACGAGTTATTATTTAAAGTTTATATATGTGTGTGTGTGTGTGTGTGTGTGTGTGTGTGTGTGTGTGTGTGTGCAAGTTTGAAAATTCTAGAATGTAACATTGAAATTAATATGCACTATGTGCAATTTATATGATTTATATCACCAATGTCCTTTCCACTCAATGTGAATATTTTAAAACCTTACACATGAAATTTATAAAAGATGATCATTGAATTTATCTTTTTAAAAAATGATGAAAATTAATGAACACAATAAAAGGTTATGTAATTTTCAAATAATTTCGCATGTTTAAAAAAGCTAACTGATAGTTGATAAAATGATGTAATGTGCTTTGTGGGTTTAATATCCTTGAAATATGCATAATTTCAATAACACTACAAAACAATGGAATGATTCTTTTACTACAAACATGAATTTTAAACATTTTCAAATGTGAAAATATCATACCACAAAAACATGAAAATAATTATATTGAATGAATACATGCAAAATATACATTTAGGCTTTGATGAAGTTCGAAAGTATTTGGGAAAATGTGTTATGGAAAATCATTATAGTTGTAATATATTAAAGCATGTCATGTGGTAATTGATACTAACTAATTTATTTTAATATACCTAGAAAAATAAAGGTATTAAAATCCTACAACATTGAATCTTTTTATAAAATCAAAATAATCTTACAAAATTGAATATGTAAGTGAAACATAAACATCAATAGTAAAATATAATATTTGAGTGTAATTGTCGCAACCCTACTTAAAGGGAGTGTGAGGATGAAACTCACATTCCCGAAATGGGGACTTGGGAGTCCTCCGGGACTCTTGAAATTTCAAAGCTCGATTGCAAAGGTCAAAACACCTCGCATTGGGGTGTTTTTAATATCATTGGAAAATTAGCAAAGTGTAAATGTCGAAAATGGCCTTGCATGGGCCATTTGGACATATGTAACACAAGTCATGGCAAAAAGAAGGGCCCAGAGTCAAACTGGCAGTTTGACTCCCGACCATTAAAAGTCGGGAATCAACCCGACCTCGATGCGTGTAGGTGGAGTACAACACACAGTTGGAAAGCTTTCAAGGATAGCTACAAGTTTGCTTTAGACCTCATCCCAATCAGAGGTCTGAGCAAAGAGTTATGATCGTGCAAAGTCCCAAGAGTTCAAACCGTAACAGTTTCGGGACTCCTAGGATAAAAAGCCATTCAGATGTGGGTGCCGCAGAAAGGCACAAAGTATACTATATGGGGGAAGGTGGTGGTTTCCCTCGAGTCTGGGCCGTGGTGAGTCAAGTGAGTCCAAAGTTGCTCGTGGCTTATCCTAGCACCAGGGGTGCTCCAGGAAGTGAATTAACCAACTTGTTAGTTGGTTTGATGCAGGTTCAAGTAAATGAATAGCTTGTCAGTTTTCCTAGTCCCATCCTGGAGCTTCAGCACGCCCCTCTACCCTTTCTAGTGCTGAGAGCTAGGAATGTGCCCCAAGTTCCTCCCAATTCTGCTGTTTGAGTAACTGAGACCCGTCTTGGGTCTAACTAGGGATTTGGGAGCACGTCAGTAATTTTCAAATAATTTCACACGTTAAATAAGAATTGATAATTAATAAAATAATGTTAATGTTTTATTTTATTTTAGTAATCATGATATATGCATATTTCATCAAAAATATAAAATAATTGAATGAGTTTCTAAAAAAAAATTTAAATAATTTCAAATGTGAAGTAAAAAATTTGGAATTGATTTTTAAAAAAAGGATTATATATCACACTAAAAAAAAATGAAAGGAATCATATTGAACGATTACATGTAAAACATATATTTTGGCTTTGATGAAATTTAATTTTTTTGGGAAAAAGGTGTCATGCATAATAATTATAATTGCAATTGAAGCATGTGTGGAACTAGTAAAAAAATAAATGATTTATAATGAATGTTATATGTAATATTTCATAAAAACTTCTAAATGAAAAAATTTAGTAAATAATTTTTAATTCAACAAAAATGATTAATCTTATTTAATATGGATTAATTCAAATATTTTCCAAGTAATTATATAGCCTATAACTATACATATAAATTAAGAAACCACTTGTATGGAATTTAGATATTTTAATGATTATGGATTATGATTATTCATAAATATAAGTATGCACAATTGCAAAATACTTTTACTTTCACATTATTTTATTACCTGTTTTAAATAGTTTTATGACTATAATCTAACATGTTATTTATTTGGATTGTGCAATTGGTGGTATCATCATATATAATGTGATCCAAGTCATTTTCATAAATAAAAAATGAAATTAAAAGAGAAACGAAAATGTCAACAAGAAAACTATATAATTAAACAACAAAAGGTTTTTAATCCTTTTGATAGGTCATGGATTGAAGTTGGAACATTACATTCAAATTGGAGTAAATGTACATTTTCATTCATCAAGGATATAAGATATTGTGGATTTTGTGGATTCACAAAATTACACCTTTAAGGAACACATTTTAATGTTGTTCCAAATACATTTGGAATTGTTGTTGGTGCAACACCATATGGTTGTTCAAACATTATTATGTCTACATACACAACCACTAGTGACAGTTTGCATGTGTATGTATGCAATGCATGTTTTAAATTCTATGAACAACCATAACGAATCAAATATATTGTATTTCAAAACATGGATTATATGAAACAAATCCTTGCTAACAATTCGTTGGATCTTCAACTTCTTTCACTTATTGATATATTAATGAAAATTGAACAACGAAATTATGGATTTCATGCATGGCCAAATACAACCATTTGGGTTATTTAACAATCCTTTATTCTATTGAAATTCCAAATTTTAACCAACTAGTAAATCAAAAGATGTTAATTTGGCCCTCAAAAATCTTTTGCACCAAAATTTGTCTTTAAATTGACTCATACAAAAATACATCACCAATATTGAGAAACCAAATCCAACTTGTGGATTATGTGTTTTATCTTCTTCAATTGTAAAAGAAATATTTGCAAAAACTAGTACTTGTGAAAGGCCTTTTTCAAGTATGGATGTGGAACCTTTCATTCAAAATTTGTCACTGCTTTTTGACATGTGTCCCGAAATTCCTCACAATTTTGATGATGCCTTTGAAATTGAAGAATTAACTATGCGCAACAATGACAACCTTTTCAAGACTGAAAGGTTATTAGTTCGAGAAGATGATATGTGCACCAATCCAACATTGAACATGTCACTTGAAAAGGCATTATTCCCATTCCTATTTCCACATGGATGTGGGGCATATGATGGAATTGGTGGTTTATTGCCTTATTTGAAACAAAGAATG
>Ga0116231_10002044_pt1 | contig 42198 bp, 41 predicted proteins | sample S1TSphgellanicum_2_FD_89695 | JGI IMG/M metagenome (GOLD analysis project Ga0116231, IMG submission 89695) | Host-associated microbial communities from peat moss isolated from Minnesota, USA - S1T2_Fd - Sphagnum magellanicum MG | ecosystem: Host-associated > Plants > Peat moss > Unclassified... | reverse complement strand
TGCCGACGCGCCGGGAAGGAAGGTGCACGCTCGCCGGACGCGAGCCGCTGGGCGGCGGGCGGTGCCCGCTGGCATGGGACGCAATGCTGGGCGGCGCAGCAGGCGCCGGCGCCGCCGCCGCAAACCCCCGGATTGGCCCGGAAAGGAACTTTGACTTCGCCGATCGCTCCAATTGACAGTCGGTAGCACTCTAGGTGGTCGAGTGCTAAAATGAGGACCAACCCAAGGTTTCCGGCACTGCAACACGTCTGGCTACCACCGTGATGGAGGGGATCGACATGAGTTCTACGGATCTGACGCTAGCGCCTGCGATGGACATCAAGGCCGCCATGGCATTGCTGCCGGGCAGCCTGGGCAATTTCGACGCCTACGTCTCGGCGGTGAACCGCATCCCGTTGCTCCAGCCCGAAGAAGAAGCCCGCCTCGCGCGCCAGTACCGCGATCGCGGCGACCTGGACTCGGCCGGGAAGCTCGTGCTCTCCCACCTGCGCCTGGTCGTGTCCGTGGCGCGCAACTACCTCGGTTACGGATTGCCCCACGCCGACCTGGTCCAGGAGGGCAATATCGGCTTGATGAAGGCCGTCAAGCGCTTCGACCCGGACCGCGGCGTGCGCCTCGTGTCCTTTGCGTTGCATTGGATCAAGGCCGAAATCCACGAATACGTGCTGCGCAATTGGCGCCTGGTCAAGGTCGCCACCACCAAGGGGCAGCGCAAGCTCTTCTTCAACCTGCGCAGCCTCAAGAAAAGCCCCGGCGCGATGAGCCCCGAGGAGATCGAGGGCGTGGCGCGGTACCTCAACGTCAAGCCCGAGGAGGTCGCCGAGATGGAGACCCGCCTGGCCGGCGGCGAGATCGCGCTCGAGGGCCGGGGCGATGACGAGGGCGAGTCCTACGCCCCGATCGCCTACCTCGAGGACCCCGGCGCCGAGCCGACCCAGGTCCTGGAGCGCCGCGCCAACGACCTGCTGGCCGATGAAGGCGTGCAGGGTGCGCTGGCCGCGCTCGATCCGCGCAGCCGCCGCATCGTCCAGGCCCGATGGCTCGACGAAAACGACGACGGCTCGGTCGGCAGCGCGACCTTGCACGATCTGGCGAGAGAATTTGGTGTTTCCGCGGAACGAATCCGGCAGATCGAGGCCAAAGCGTTAAGGAAGATGCGTGACGAGTTGCAGGACGCGTCCTGACCCCGTCTTCGGTACTTCCCGGCTAGCGGTTTGGTTTTCGGTTTTCCGTAGTTTCCGCGCTCCTCCTCCCCCTCTCCTCCGAGGAAGCGGAATTTTTCGCCCCGCGCTATGTCGCGGGGCGCTTTCTTTTCGGCGCCCGATTTGCCTGCGACCGGCGCGTCGACGCAGCGCAGGCATGCCCCCGCGCGATGGCCACCAGCGCTGCGCGCGAGCCTACCACCGGTTGCGCCATCGGGGTCCCGAGGGCGCAACCGGGACCCCACCACGGCGTCCCGATGGTTTATTCGCCGAGCGCGCGACCATATGCGTACATGCAACGTTCTCGCGGGGCGCTTTCCTGCAAGCCTCGGTCAACGGTAAAATTCGACAACTTTGCGCTTGCTTATATGACAATGGCTTTAACGTTCTAGGCCTAAAGTTCTTTCGTGGGGCGAATTTCGCACTTGCTTCCATGAATGTGACGAGGGTGGTGCTGACGTCCGTTCCGGTTCGTCAACCGGCTTGGAAACAGCGCGTTGTATTCGATGGCGGTCCGTCGGCCGCGCGCGCAGGAGGCAAAAATGTACGCGCAGAAAGAATTGGTCTCGGCATTCAAGAGCGATTTCGTACGTGCCCTGGATGAGGAAATGGGGCTGGAGGAGTTCCTCCAGTACTGCAAGACCGACCGCATGGCGTACGCCTCGGCGCACGAATGCGTGCTCGAGGCCATAGGCAAGCCCAAGCTCCTCAACACCGCGGAAGACCCGCGCCTGTCGCGCATCTTCCAGAACCGCGCCATCCAGACCTGGGACACCTTCGCGGAGTTCCACGGCATGGAAGAGACGCTGATGCAGCTCTACGCGTACTTCCTGCACGCCGCCCAGGGCCTGGAGGAACGCAAGCAGGTGCTGTACCTGCTGGGCCCGGTCGGCGGCGGCAAGTCCTCGCTGGCCGAGAAGATCAAGAAGCTCGCCGAGCAGTTCCCCATCTACGCGCTCAAGGACCCCAAGAGCGGCCGCGTCTCGCCGCTGCTCGAGCATCCCCTGTGCCTGTTCGACCGCGAGAAATTCGGCACGCTGCTGGAGGACCAGTACGGCATCCCGCGCCGCGCGCTGACCGGCATCGCCAGCCCCTGGGCGCTCAAGCGCCTGCGCGAGTACTCGGGCGACATCTCCCAGTTCCGCGTGGTGCGGGTCGTGCCCTCGGTCCTCAACCAGGTGGGCATCGTCAAGACCGAACCGGGCGACGAGAACACGCAGGACATCTCCACGCTGGTCGGCAAGATCGACCTGCGCATGCTCGAGCGCTACTCGCAGGACGACCCGGACGCCTACAGCTACTCCGGGGCGCTGTGCCTGGGCTCGGCGCGCGGCGTCGAGTTCGTCGAGATGTTCAAGGCGCCGCTCAAGGTGCTCAACCCCATACTGACCGCCACCCAAGAGGGCAACTTCAAGGGCACCGAGGCGCTGCCCGCCATGCCGTTCAACGGCTTCATCATGGCGCACAGCAACGAGTCCGAATGGCTCAAGTTCCGCAACAACAAGGACAACGAGGCCTTCATCGACCGCGTCTACCTCGTCAAGGTGCCCTACTGCCTGCGCGCCGACGAGGAAATCCGCATCTACGACAAGATGCTGCGCGCGTCCACGCTGGCCAACGCGCCCTGCGCGCCGCAGACCCTGCGCACGCTGGCCGAGTTCACCGTCCTTTCGCGCCTGGTGGTCCCCGAGAACTCCTCGGTGTTCTCCAAGCTGCGCTCGTACAACGGCGAGAACCTCAAGGACCTGGACCCGCGCGCCAAGAGCGTCAAGGAATACCGCGACGACGCCGGCGCCGGCGAGGGCTTCTCGGGCCTCTCCACCCGCTGGGCGTTCAAGACCATCTCGGCCGCCTTCAACCGCGACCCGAGCGAAATCGCCGCCGATCCGGTCAACCTGCTCGTGGTCCTGGAAGACCGCCTGAGCAAGGAGGACCTGCCCGAGGAGTACAAGCGCCGCTTGCGCTCGCACATCAAGGAATGGGTGGTACCGCGCTTCGCCGAGTTCCTCGAGAAGGAACTCCAGATGAGTTACCTGGACGCCTACTCCGAATACGGCCAGAACCTGTTCGACCGCTACGTCACCTACGCCGACAAGTGGCTGCTCGATGAAGACTGGCGCGACCAGGACACCGGCATGCAGTACTCGCGCGATGCGCTCAATTCGGAACTCGAGAAGATCGAGAAGCCGGCCGGCATCTCCAACCCGAAGGACTTCCGCAACGAGGTCGTCAACTTCGTGCTGCGTGCCCGTGCCCACGGCAAGAATCCGCACTGGACCAGCTACGAGAAGCTGCGCGTCGTGATCGAGAAGCGCATGTTCAGCAAGACCGAGGACATCCTCCCCGTCATCTCGTTCGAGGCCAAGGGTTCGGCCGAGCTCGACGAGCGCCACCGCTCGTTCGTCAACCGGCTTGCCGCGCGCGGCTACACCGAAAAGCAGGTTCGGCGCCTGGTCGACTGGTACCTGCACTACAAGAAGAGCGCACAGTCCTAGGCTCCGGGACGACAAAGAGGAATGGGGATGCCGCGCAAGCCTGACCGGGAATCGACACCGTACACGGATCCGCAGGACGCCTCCGCCGATTCCCCGATTGCCGGTCTGCTGCGGATCGTCGATCGGCGCTCCGATCCGCCCGGTCGCGGTGCGGTCAACCGCGAGCGCTTCATCCGCCGCTTCAAGGACGACATCAAGCGCGCCGCCGACGAGGAATTCGGCAAGCGCTCGATCAAGGACGTCGGGCGCGGCGGGCGCATCTCCATCCCCGGCCGCGGGCTGGCCGAACCGCGCCTCACGCACGACGACGACAGCGGCAGCCGCGATTTCGTCCTCCCGGGCAACCGCGAGTACCTGCCCGGCGACAGCATCTCGCGGCCGCGCCGCGGCGGCGAGGGCGAGGGCGACGGCGACGACGCCGGCTCGGGCGGCTCCACCGACTCGTTCGGCTTTGCCCTCTCGCGCGAGGAGTTCCTCGCCCTGTTCTTCGACGACCTCGAGCTGCCCAACCTGGAGCGCACGCGCTTCGGCGAGATGTCGATGGAGCGCATGCGCCGCGGCGGCTACAGCCGCGAAGGCCTGGCCTCCAACCTGCTGCCCGGCATGACCGTGCGCATGGGCATCGCCCGGCGCATCGCGCTGCGCGGCGCGCTGCTCGAGCGCATCGAGGAACTCGAGGGCGAGGTCGCGCAGGCCGGCGATCCGCCGCCGGCCGAGCTGCTCGAGGAGATCGCGCGACTGCGCGCGCGCCGCGAGCACCTGCCCTTCCTCGAGGACGTCGACCGCCGCTACCGCTCGCGCGTGCCCACCGCCGCGCCGGCCACCCGGGCGGTGATGCTGTGCCTGATGGACGTCTCCGGCTCGATGGACGAGCGCAAGAAGGACCTGGCCAAGCGCTTCTTCGCGCTGCTCTACCTGTTCCTCGAGCGCAAGTACGGCCGCGTCGAGGTCATCTTCGTGCGCCACACCGAGACCGCCGAGGAAGTCGACGAGGAGCGCTTCTTCCACGATCCGCAGACCGGCGGGACGCTCGTCCATCCGGCGCTCGAACTGGCGTACCGTATCGTCCAGGAGCGCTACGCAGGACCCGACTGGAACGTGTACGTGGCGCAGGCCTCGGACGGCGACTGCACCGGGGAGGACGGCCGCCGCAGCGCCGCCTTCCTGCAGCAGGACCTGCTCCCGCTGCTGCGCTACTTCGCCTATATCGACATCCCCAGCTCCAGCGGCTGGTTCAACCGTGCGTCGGACCTGTGGCAGAGCTACGACGTGATCGAGGGCCCGGTGTTCGCGCGGCGTGCGGTGCACGATCGCGGCGACATCTGGCCGGTGTTCCGCGAGCTCTTCGCGCGCAAACAGGCGGCATGATGACCGAGACCGAAGGCAACACCGGCACCACCGAGCCGTCCGCCAACCCCGATCCGCAGCGCCCCTGGCCCAAGCTGCTGACCAAGCCCACGGTGCCCATGCCGCGGCCGGGCGTGCAGCGCCGCGGCGAGCCCATCGCCACCGGCAGCGAGTGGACGCTGGGAACGCTGGAGAAGTACGACCGCGCCATCGCCGCCCACGCCGGGCGCCTGGGCCTGGACACCTATCCGATCCAGTACGAGCTGATCACGGCCAGCCAGATGCTCGACCTGTGCTCCACGGTGGGCATGCCGGTGCACTACGCCCACTGGAGCTTCGGCAAGAGCCTGCTCTCGCAGGAGCACGGCTACCGCAAGGGCATGACGGGCCTGGCCTACGAGATCGTCATCAACACCAGCCCGTCCATCGCCTACCTGATGGAGACCAACACCCTGGCGCTGCAGGTGCTGGTCATGGCGCACGCCGGCTATGGCCACAACGCGTTCTTCAAGACCAACTACCTGTTCCGCCAGTTCACGCAGGCCGACGCCATCCTCGACTACCTGCAGTTCGCCCGTTCGTTCGTGCAGGAATGCGAAGAGCAGTACGGCTGGCGCGAGGTCGAGTCCGTGCTCGACTGCTGCCACGCGCTGGCCCCGTACGGCGTCGACCGCTACCGGCGCCCCGCACGCCTGTCGGTCAAGCGCGAGCGCGCGCGCCTGAACGAGCGCCTCAAGTTCGCCGAGAAGCACTACAACCCGGACTTCGCGCACCTGCACATGCACGAGCGCGACGAACCCGAGGCCGAGTCCCTCGAGGCCTTCGACCCGCAGGAGAACCTGCTCTATTTCATCGAGAAGCATGCGCCCAAGCTGCAGCCCTGGCAGCGCGAGCTCGTCCGCATCGTGCGCAAGGTGTCGCAGTACTTCTATCCGCAGCGCCTCACCAAGGTCGCCAACGAGGGCGCCGCCACCTTCTGGCACTACACGCTGCTCAACGAGCTCTACGATGCCGGCGAGGTCGATGACGGCTTCATGCTCGAGTGGCTGGGCAACCACGGCGACGTGGTCGCGCAGCCGCCCTTCGATTCGCGCGGCTTCCGCGGCCTCAATCCCTACGCGCTGGGCTTCTCCATCTTCCGCGACATACGCCGCATCTGCGAGCTGCCCACGGACGAGGACCGCGAGTGGTTCCCGAGCCTGGCCGGCACGCCCTGGCCGGAGGCGATCCGTTTCGCGATGACCAATTTCAAGGACGACAGCCTGATCGAGCAGTACCTCTCGCCCAAGGTCATGCGCGACATGCGCCTGTTCATGATGCACGACGGCGAGGACGACCGCGACCACTACCACGTCCATGCCATCCACAACGAGGCCGGCTATACCAAGGTGCGCCAGACCCTGGCCGGCCAGTATCGCAGCGAGGCCTACATCCCCACCATCGTGGTCGCGCGCGCCAGCGACGACGCCGAGCGCGCGCTGCTGCTCCAGCACCGTGTCGAGAGCGGCCGCCTGCTCGACGCGCAGAGCGCCGAGACCGTGCTCGGCTATGTCAAGCAGCTGTGGAAGTTCGATGTCGTCCTCGAAGAGATCGGCAGCGACGGCCGGCGCCTGAAGATCCACCGCACCTGAACGCCGGGGGCGATCGGAGGTCCCTCCCGCGCAGCGGGATCGGGGCCCCCCCGGCCCGGAGCTTGCGCACGGCGCCAGCAGCCCCAGCCGGCGCCGGATGGCGGGGCCACATGCCTATCCGGCCCGCGCGCGCCGTCCCGGCAGAAAGGGTCCGACGAGAAACACGAGATACCAGATCGCCAGTGCGTCCAGCACGAGGCCGACGCCCGCCATGAACCGAGCCAGCAGGTTGAGCACCTGCCAGTCGCCCAGCGCCTGCGCCACGGCCCGGGTGCGCGGGTCGGCGTATTGCGAACAGCTGGTCGCCAGAAAGCCGTGCGCACATTCGGGAAAGGCGAACTCGAAGCCGTAGGTGTCGATCGTGTTCAGCACGAGCGCGATGCCGACCACATGCACGAAGGCCAGCGCCAGCAGCCGTCCATTTCCCTGCAGCGTCCGCCTCTGCAGGGCCCGCAAGGCGACGGCAAATCCCACCAGCACGAGGACGACGGCAAGAAACCACAGCCGCAGGAGATCCGCCACCCGGTGCGGCTGCCGCGCCGCGACGCGCTCGGACCAGCGGCGCGACTCCTCGCGATCCTTGGGCACGCCGAGCCCCTGCGCGTACATCTGCGCGAGTTCCCTTTGGGCGTGCTCCTGTCCCTGTTCGGCGGCGAGCCGAAACCACTGCGCCGACGCCACGTAGTCGCGCGCCACGCCCCGCCCCTGGGAATACAGGATGCCCAGGAAGTCCTGGGCGCGCGCATCGTTGCGTTCGGCCGCCTTGCGGAACCAGGCCAGCGCCTCGGCGTCGGCCTGCGGGTCGCGCCCGTTGCTGGCGCGAAAGAGCAGGATGCCCAGATCGACCTGGGACTTGAGGTCTCCCTGCTCGGCCTTCTCGCGCAATGCGTCCGCCTGGCTCGTCTGCTTGGCGTCCCTGGCGGCCGCGCACAGGCACGCCAGGCAGGCCACGCACGCAAGGCAGGTGCGCAGCCAGGACAAAAGAAGACTCCGGTCGCTCGGATGCAGGCCGCGGCATATCATGCGGCGAGCGTACCGAAAGAGCCGAGCGCCCGTCCACCGGCGCGGTGCGGCAGGTGTGCAACGGGCATGAACCCGGGCCGGTCGGCCGCCGCGATCGGCTATCGCGGGCATGCCCGCCCGGGCATCGTTACGTTTCGGGAGACGACCGTGAGCCAGATCGCCTTGAAGTCCGTCGTGCCGATCCTGTTCGTTCGAGACGTACCGGCCAGCGCCGCGTTCTTCCAGGCCAAGCTCGGCTTCGCGATCGACTTCCTTCACGGCGAACCGCCGTTCTACGGCTCGGTCTCGCGCGGTGACGCCTGCCTGCACCTGCGCTTCGTCCGGCGGCCCAACTTCACCGAGCTCGCCGCGCGCGAGGTCTCGCTGATCCTGGCCTCGATCGAGGTCACCGACATCCAGGGCCTGTACGAGCAATTCAAGGCGCGGGACGTCGCGTTCGCCCAGGCGCCGACCCGGCAGCCCTGGGGCGGCACCGATTTTCACGTCCGTGATCCCGACGGCAACGTGATCTCGTTCGTCGAATTCGGCTGAAGACCGTCGCATGCCCCCGGACCGCACGACGCCGCTCCCGGATGGGCGATCACCCCTTGATCGGTGCTGGCGCGCGCTGGCGCACCGCGGCGGGCGCCAGCGCGGCTACCTGCTCGAGGTCCCGCTGCTGGTCGCCGCCGTGCTCGTCGTCGGCCTGCTGCTGCTGCCGCACCTGGGTCCGGGCGGCAGGAAGCTCGCGGTGGGCGCCGGCGCGGCCCTGCTGCTGGCCGGCGCCTACTACCTGCTGCTGGCTCCGGGCCGCCTCGTGGGCGCGCCCGCCGGGCCGCCGCGCGCCGTGCGCCGCTTGCTCTTCGGGGCGCTGGCGCTGGTGCTGGTGCTGGGCGCCGGCGCCTTCATCGGATTCGGGTGATGATCGCTGCGCGCGTGCCGCCGGCGCGGCCGGCGTGACATCGAGGTGAGCCCGCGATGATGACGAAATACCCGATCGGCCTGGCGACACCGGACGATGCGGCACAGATCGCCGCCATCGCGCGCGTCGACATCGAATACGGCCTGCCCTGGGGCTGGACCGCGGCGCGCGTGGCGCGCGCCATCGCCGATCCGGCGACCAACGTGGCGGTGCTGCGCGAGGAGGGTGCGCTCACCGCCTTCGGCATCATGAAGTACCGCGAGGACGTGGCGCACCTGCTGCTGCTCGCGGTGCGCGCGCCGCGCCGCCGCAGCGGGGTCGGCAGCGCGATGCTGGTCTGGCTCGAGGACGTGGCACGCACGGCCGGCATCGCCCGCCTGGGCGTCGAAGCGCGCGCCGACAACAGCGCGGCACGGGCCTTCTACCGCCACCACGGCTTCGAGGACCTGGTCACCGTACCAGGCATGTACTCGGGCAAGGTCGACGGCGTGCGCCTGGCCAAGACCCTCTACGTGGTACCGCCGCCGGCAGGCTGAGCCCCGGCCACTGCCGCATCCGCGGTCGCGGCCGCATCCTCGCGGCACCGGCGCTGGAGCAGCGCCCAGCCCTGCGCGCCGAGCTCGCGCATCGTCGCGATGTTGGCCTCGAAGATGGTCTCGGCCTGCGGGAACGACGCCACCGCGCGATCGATGCTCTCCTCGCGCAGCAGGTGCAGGGTCGGGTAGGGCGAGCGGTTGGTCGCGTTGCCCAGGTCCTCCGGCGCGCTGTCGGCGAACTGGTATTGCGGGTGGAAGCTCGCCACCTGCAGCACGCCCTCCAGGCCCAGTTCCAGCACGGCGCGATCGGCCAGGTCCAGGAAATCGTTGAAGTCGGCAAAATCGCCCAGCACGTGCGGATGGATCAGCAGCGTGGTCTCGATGTCGGTGTCGGCGGCATCGGCGAGGCGCTGCAGCTCGTCGATCAGGTCGTGCAGCAGCGCCTCGACGTCGACGGCCGCGCTCGCCACGTAGCGCACCTGTCCCTTGACCTGGGGCGCCTTGGCGAACGGGCACAGGTTGAGGCCGATCACCGCGCGCTCGACCCAGGCGCGCGTGTGCGCGATCGCCGTGCCGGCCGGCACCGCCGCGTCGGCTGCGCGATCCGCCCCCGTGTCCACGCCCGGCCGCCCTACGGACGCGGAGCCGTCTGCGACGGGTCCGGATCGAGCAGGGCGATCTTCACCGGTGCGACGTGCCAGATGCGCTCGCAGTACTCGCGCACGCTGCGGTCGGACGAGAACTTGCCCATGCGCGCCACGTTCAGGATGCTCATGCGCGTCCAGCGCTCGGGATCGTCGTACGCGGCGCTCACCTGCGCCTGGCAAGCCACGTAGGGCTGGAAATCGGCCATCAGCCGGTAGGGATCGACCCCGAGCAGCGAATCGACGATCGGCGCGAAGAGTTCGCGGTCCCCGCGCGAGAAGTGCCCGTCGCGGATGAGGTCGATCACCGCGCGCAACTCGTCGTTGCCGCGGTAGTACGACATCGGGTCGTAGCCCTCGCGCCAGCTCGCCTGGACCTCCTGCGCCGTGAGGCCGAACAGGAAGAAGTTCTCCGCGCCGACCTCCTCGCGGATCTCCACGTTGGCACCGTCGAGCGTGCCGATGGTGAGCGCGCCGTTCATCGAGAACTTCATGTTGCCGGTGCCCGAGGCCTCCTTGCCGGCGGTGGAGATCTGTTCCGACAGGTCGGCGCAGGGGTAGATGCGCTGGCCGTTGCTCACGTTGAAGTTGGGCAGGAACACCACCTTCAGGCGGTCGCGCACCATCGGATCGCGGTTGACCACGTCGCCCACCGCCGTGATCAGCTTGATCATGAGCTTGGCGAAACGGTAGCCGGGCGCGGCCTTGCCGCCGAACAGGAAGGTGCGATGCGGGATCACCGCGTTGGGGTCCGACTTGATGCGGTGGTACAGGGCGACGATGTGCAGCACGTTCAGGTGCTGGCGCTTGTACTCGTGGATGCGCTTGACCTGCACGTCGAACAGCGATTCCGGGTCGATGGCGACGCCGGTGGTGCGCCGCACGTGGCTGGCGAACTCCTCCTTGTTCGTGCGCTTGATGAAACGCCACTGGCGCCCGAACTCGCGATCGTCGGCGTGCACCTCGATCCTGCGCAACTGTTCGAGGTCGTGCAGCCAGTCCTCGCCTATGGTCTGGCACAGCAGGCGCGTCAGGCGCGGATTGGCCAGCGCGATCCAGCGCCGGGGGGTCACGCCGTTGGTGACGTTGGTGAAGCGCTCGGGCCAGAGCGCGTGGAAGTCCCGCAGCACGTCCTGCTTGAGCAGTTCGGAATGCAGCGCCGCCACGCCGTTGATCGTGTGGCTGCCCACGCACGCCAGGTTGGCCATGCGCAGGTAGCGCTCGCCCGATTCGTCGACCAGCGACAGCCGCGCCAGGCGCTCGGGGTCGCCCGGGAATTGCATCCGCACCTCGTCGAGGAAACGGGCGTTGATCTCGTAGATGATCTCGAGGAGGCGCGGCAGGATGCGCCCGAACAGCGCCAGCGGCCAGCGCTCCAGGGCCTCGGGCAACAGCGTGTGGTTGGTGTAGCCGAAGCTGCGCCGGGTCACGGCCCAGGCCTGGTCCCAGTCCATGTCGTAGTCGTCCAGGAGCAGGCGCATCAGCTCGGCGATCGCCACCGCGGGGTGCGTGTCGTTGAGCTGCACGGCGAACTTCTCGTGGAAGCGCGCCAGCGGGATGCCCTGCACGCGCATGATGCGCATCATGTCCTGCAGCGAGCAGGAGACGAAGAAGTACTGCTGCTCCAGGCGCAGCTCCTTGCCCCGCACCTGTTCGTCGTTGGGATAGAGGATCTTGCTGATGTTCTCCGAGACCACCTTCTGCTGCACCGCGCCGTAGTAGTCGCCGCGGTTGAAGGTGCTCAGGTCGAAGGACTCGGGCGCCTCGGCGCGCCACAGGCGCAGCGTGTTGGCGGTGTTCTTCTGGTAGCTCAGGATCGGCGTGTCGTAGGGGATGCCCACCACCGTGCGCGCCGGCGCCCAGCGCGCGTGACGCCGGCCGTCCTTGTCGGTGTAGAACTCGGTGCTGCCCCCCAGCTTGACCTCCACCGCCCATTCCGGGCGCGGGATCTCCCAGGGGTTGCCCCGGCGCAGCCATTTGTCGGTCTGCTCCACCTGCCAGCCGTCGACCAGGTGCTGCGCGAAGATGCCGAACTCGTAGCGGATGCCGTAGCCGATCGAGGGGATCTCCAGGCTCGCCATCGAGTCCAGGTAGCAGGCGGCGAGCCGCCCCAGGCCGCCGTTGCCCAAACCGGGCTCCTCCTCCTGGCCGATCAGTTCCTCGAAGCTCAAGCCCAGTTCGCTGACCGCCGCGCGCACGTTGTCCTCGATGCCGAGGTTGATCAGGTTGTTGCCCAGGTGCGGCCCGAGCAGGAACTCGGCGGACAGGTAGGCCACCGTGCGCGAGCCCTGGTGCGTGTAGTCCGTGGCGGTGCTGATCCAGCGCTGCAGCATGCGGTCGCGCACGGTGTAGGCCAGCGCCAGGTAGTAGTCGTGCTTGGTGGCCAGCGCCGCGAACTTGCCCTGCACGTAGTACAGGTTGTCGAAGAAGGCCTGCTTGAGCGCCTCCTTGCTCAGGCCGGTACGGTGGTCATCGGCGCCCTTGGAGCGGGGCGGCACGATCGTCGGATCATCCATGCGCGATGCTTCCCTTCAGTGGGGCGAGCGCTCGGGCGCCCGCATTCCTCGCCCGCGGCCGACGCGGCCGGTCGCGAGCTTGTCGCCCCGAGCTTATCGCGCCGGCGCGCGGGCATGGCGCGCCCGCGGGTGGTACCGGCGGCGCTCGGGCCGGATGATCGGGCCGGCGCACGCAAAGCATGCAGCCGCGCACCAATCGGGTGAAGCCCGCCGGCCTCACCGGCAGCGGTAGAGGGCATGCATGCACGGCGCGTAACATCGCTCGCCTTATGCCGACGCGCGACAAGGGCGCTACCGTGCCTGCCAAGCTCCTGCCCCGCCGGGCCCTGGGCCGGCTGCTGCTGGGTCCGATGCTGCTGGGCCCGATGCAGCTGGGCAAGATGCTGCTTGGCCCGATGCTCCGAGGCCAAGGCCTGCTGGCCCCGATGCTGCTGGGCCAGGGCCTGATCGCAGCGCCAGCGGCTGCCCGCCCGCCCGGGGAGCTGCCCATCGGCGGCCTGCTGCCCGACCTCACGCTGCGCGGCCTCAATGGCCCCGACCGCCGCCTGGCGACGTTTCGCGGCCGGCCCCTGGTCATCAATGTCTGGGCCAGCTGGTGCGGCCCCTGCATCGAGGAGATGGCCTCGCTCGAGCGCCTGGCCTGGCACGAGGGGCGCGTGCCCTTCACCCTGATCGGCATCTCGACCGACGACTACCCGGAGCCGGCCCGGCGCTTTCTCGATCGCACCCGTGCCACCATCAGCCACTATCTCGATCACGACCTGCAGATGGAAACCCTGCTCGGTGCCGGCACCATCCCGCTCACCGTGCTGGTCGGCGCCGACGGCCGCCTGATCGCCAGGATCCGCGGCTCCCGCGACTGGGACGACGAACCCTCGCGGCAACTGCTGGAGCGCGCTTTCCGCGCGACGGCAGCCACGGCGCGCCCGGTCACGCAAGCGTAAAACCGCCGCCATAGGATCTGCGTTTGACCCCCTCTCCCGCGCGGAGCGCGGGAGAGGGGAGCGCAAGCGATGACCCGGGATTTCGTTATCGACCGTTTGCGATGCAAACCTTGGCGCAGCCGGGCGACGCAGGCCACGTGGCTCGTCGCGCTGCTGCTCGCCGTGCCGATCGCCCATGCCCCGGCCGCCCCCGGCACCACCGTCGTGCCCTCCACGCCTACCGCCGCGCCCGCCTCCGCAACCCCGGTCGCCCCGGCACTTCCGGACCCGTGCCACCGTCCGGCGCCCGGCACTGCCGTCCCCGAGCCGATGGACCTGCGCAGCCGGGGCGGCGTGCTGGACCTCGATCTGGCGGTGCGGCGCGCGCGCGCGCCCGACGGCAGCACGCGCTACTGCTACGTGCTACCCGACGGCACCCAGTCGCCGACGCTGCGCCTGCACCCGGGCGATCTGCTCGTGCTGCGCCTGAAGGACGAACTCGGCGATGAGCCCGGGGCCGAACCCGCGCTGGAGCCCGGCGCGGAGCACGCCCGTGCGCGCGTCCCCGGCGGGCCGCCGCGCAGCCATGGTAGCCCCGCCGACGGTGCCGCCGCCGACCCATCGATGTGCCGGGCGCGGACGGCCGCGCTCGCCACGCCGGACCCCTGCGCCGGTGGAGCGATGAGCGCCACCTCCACCAACCTGCACTTCCACGGGCTCACCGTTGCGCCGCTGTGCCACCAGGACGATGTGCTGCGCACCGTCATCCAGGACGGCAGCCCGCCCTTCGAGTATCGCTTCCGCATACCGCGCGACGAACCGCCGGGCCTGTACTGGTACCACCCGCACATCCACGGCTTCAGCAGCAAGCAGGTGCAGGGCGGGGCATCGGGCGCGCTGATCGTCGAGGGGCTCGAGGACGCCAACCCGGAACTGGCGGGGCTGCCCGAGCGTGTGCTCGTGATCCGCGACCAGGACCTCCTGCACCCGGACGCGCCGCCGGCCCGATCCGAACCCGTGGTTCCGCGCATGCTGATCGATCGCGACGGCGATGCCGCGAACAACGGCACGGGTTTCGGCAAGCCGGCCCGCGACCTCTCGGTCAATTTCGTGCCCGTGCCCTACCCCGACTATCCGACGGCGTCGCTGCGCATGCGGCCCGGACAGCGCGAGCTCTGGCGGGTGCTGAACGCTTCGGCGGTCACCTACCTGAACCTGGCCGTGGTGTTCGGGCGGACGCCACAGCGCCTGGGCGTGGTCGCCATCGACGGCGCCCCGATCAATGGGGCCGGCAGCCCGGGACCGGCGATCGCCTGGACCGACCACGTGGGCGTGCCGCCGGGGGCGCGCGCCGAGTTCGTCGTGGAGGGCCCGCCGGCCGGGCGCTCGGGCCTGCTCGTGACGCGCACCGTCGATACCGGCCAGGGCGGAGAGAACGATCCGAACCGTGCGCTGGTGGCCATGGTCGCGGGCGCCGATGCCCCGTTGCCGCAATCGCTGCTGCCCTCCACCGTGCACCCGCTGCCGCCGCCGGTCCGGCCCTGGCTGGGCGACGTGCCTCCGACGCGCGTGCGCCGCCTCTACTTCTCCGAGAAGCTCGAGGATCCGGCCAATCCCAACAGCGCTACGGCGTTCTACCTCACGGTCGACGGCCAGGTGCCGGCCGTCTTCGATCCGATGTCGGGCGCGCCGGACCTCGTCGTCAAGCAGGGCGAGGTCGAGGACTGGATCATCGAGAACCGATCGACGGAGTTGCACGCCTTCCACATCCACCAGCTCCACTTCGTCGTCAAGGAATGGTCGGGCGTGCCGGTCGACGAGCCGTTCCTGCGCGACACCGTCAACGTTCCCTACTTCAACGGGCACACGCTCGCCTTTCCGAGCGTCCGCCTGCGCATGGACTTCCGCGACCCCGACACGGTGGGCACCTTCGTCTACCACTGCCACCTGCTCGAGCACGAGGACGGCGGCATGATGGGGACGATCCGCGTCGAACCCGCCGACCCGGCGCACGCCGCATCGGCTCCCCTCTCCGGCGCGCGGCAGAGCGGCCGGGGGCGACGGTGATGGCACTGGGGAATTCCCCCAGGCAATTAGCCCTATCGGCGTAAAAACCGTCATTTCTTCGTCATGCGAGGCCGAACGGCGCCGCACATAGGCGGGTGTTCACGCCATGAACACACAAAGGTCATACGGCGGCCGTAGAAATGCTCCCGCTGGGGTCTACGTAACCCCACGCCTTCTCACTTGGGAGAACCCTCATGAAAACAGGAAACATCGCTCTGAGCATGAACGGCGCCCTGCGCGCCGGCCTGGGCTCGCTCGCCGTACTGCAGTTGGCGGCGGGACCGAACCTGGCCCTTGCGGCGGCGGCACCGGCTGCCGCTCACACGGCCTCGCCGATCAAGCACGTGATCGTGGTCATCGGCGAGAACCACAGTTTCGATAACGTCTTCGCCACGTACGTGCCGCGCCACGGCAGCATCTGGAACCTGCTCTCCGAGGGCATCGTCAACAAGGACGGCTCGCCCGGGCCCAATTTTTCCCGCGGGCAACAGAAAGCCGCGTTCGACACCGCCGGCGATTCCTTCCTGCTCAACCCGGTCAAGACCAGCTTTCCCAGCGGCGTGCTGCCCGCCCCGCTGGTCGGCGGCCCCAAGGATTCCTACATCAGCGGCAACAGCCTCACGCTGGCACAGCAGTCGGAGAACGGGCTGCCGGACGAGTACTACCAGTACCTCGTGTCGGGCGGCACCGGCCAGGCGTCCCATACCCCCGACACGCGCATCAGCAACGTCACGGCGCTGCCGCCGGGTCCGTTCCAGCTCACCAACGGCAAGAACTTCGTCTACAACTCGTATTCGGCCAGTCCCGTGCACCGGTTCTACCAGATGTGGCAGCAGCTCGACTGCAGCGCGGCGCATGCGACGCCGAAGAAACCCTCGGGCTGCGATGCGGCACTCTTCTCGTGGGTCGAGGTGACGGTCGGCGCCGGTGCCAATGGCATCGCGCAGCCGGCCAGCTTCAGCACCGAGTACTCGCCGACGGCCGTCACGACCGGCGAGGGTTCGACCGCGCTGGGCTTCTACAACATGCAGGCCGGCGACGCGCCCTATTTCAAGCATCTGGCCGATCACTTCGCGATCAGCGACAACTTCCACCAGTCGGTCAACGGCGGCACCGGGGCCAATCACATCATGCTCGGCCACGGTGACGCCATCTGGTTCAGCGACGGTGCGGGCCACGCCTTGCCGCCCCCGCACAAGCAGCTCGTGGCCGGCGGGTCGGCCAATGCCGGGGTGGTCGACGAGGTGGAGAACCCCAACGCCGCGCCCGGCACCAACAACTGGTACACGCAGGACGGCTACGGCGGCGGCTCCTACGGCTCGGCCTCCTACGGCGGCGGCTCGTATACCAACTGCGCCGACGAATCGCAGCCCGGCGTCGCGCCCATCGTCGCCTACCTGCGCAGCCTGCCGCGTCCGATCGATCCGCATTGCGAACCCGGCCACTACTACCTGCTCAACAACTACAACCCGGGCTACTTCGGCAACGGCGCCAACGCCTATATCGACACGAACCCCAACAACACGGTGTTCACGATTCCGCCCTCGTCGACCCGCAGCATCGGCGACAGCCTGATCGCGGCCGACATCTCGTGGAAGTACTACGGCGACCAGTGGAACAATTACGTGCCCGACCCCTACCAGCTCAACTACGGCGCGATCGGCACGGCGACCGACGAGTACTGCAACATCTGCAATCCGTTCCAGTACGACACCTCGATCATGGCCGATGCGACCGTCCGCACCGCCCACATCCAGGACACCGCGGACCTGTACGCGGACATCGCGGCCGGCACCCTGCCGGCGGTCTCCTTCGTCAAGCCCAGCGGGCTGGTCGACGGGCACCCCGCATCGTCCAAGCTGAACCTGTTCGAGGGCTTCAGCAAGAAGATCGTCGACGCCGTGCGCGCCAATCCGGAGCTCTGGAAGGACACGGCCATCTTCATCACCATGGACGAGGGCGGCGGCTACTACGATTCGGGCTACGTCCAGCCGCTGGACTTCTTCGGCGACGGAACGCGCATCCCGTTCATCGTCGTCTCGCCGTACGCACGCCACGGCGAGGTCTCGCACGACTACGCCGACCACGTCTCGATCCTCAAGTTCATCGAGCGCAACTGGTGCCTGCCCCCGGTCACCCATCGCAGCCGGGACAACTTCCCCAACCCGGTCGTGGACGCGTCCAACCCGTACGCACCGGTCAACACGCCGGCGATCGGCGATCTGTTCGACCTGTTCGATTTCTCCGAGGCCTTGGTGTCGAATTGACGTAGCGCCGAGGGCCGAAGTGCCCCCTCTCCCACGAAGCGGGAGAGGGGGCACGCTGCCGACTTCCCCGCCTTTTAATTGGCGCGCAGCGCCGTGGCGATCGGGATCCGCGCCGCGCGCACGGCCGGGAATATGCCGCCGACCAGCCCTATGAACAGCGCCACGACGACCCCGGACACCAGCAGCGAGCTCGTCACCGTCAGGTGGAAGACGACCTGCGTGAAATTGGCGCCCAGCGTATTGACGGTGTTGCCGTTGAAGAAGAGCCACGCCGCCGCGCCGCCCAGTGCGCTGCCCAGCAGTGCCAGCAGCAGCGACTCGACGAGCAGCGAGATGACGATCGGCAGGCTGCCGAAGCCGATCGCGCGCAGCGTGGCGATCTCCAGCACCCGCGCCGACACCGCCGAGTACATGGTGTTGAGCGCCCCGAAGACGGCGCCCAGGGCCATGATGCCGCCGACGAAGTAGGCCAGCAGGTTCAGCAGCTTGGAAAGCTGGACCGATTGCTCGGCGTAGTAGTCGGTCTCGCGGCGCACGTCCACCTTGAGCGTGGGGTCGGTGGTCAGGGCGGCCTTGAAACCATCGAAGGCCTCGGGCGACTCGAGCAGCGCGGTGACCGACTGGAACAGGTTGCGCCGGTAGGCCGAGAGCACGGTCTCGATGTCCCCCTGCAGCTCGGACTCGTGCGAGTCGCCGCCGCTCTCGAAGATGCCGACGACCGTCCAGTCGGCATCGTGGAACGCGATGTGGCTGCCCAGGTCGGCGCCCTTGAACTGGGCCATGGCAGCGCGGCCGGCGATCAGTTCGCGCACCGCCGGCTGGAACATGCGCCCGGCGATCAGGTGCATCTCCGGGCGCGTTGCGGCCGCGTTGCGTCCGATCCCGCGCAGCGTGACGTTGGCGCCGGTGCCGGTCGTCTTGAGCGGCAGCGCCACGATCGCCACGATCTCGGCGGTGGCCAGCGGCTTGCCCTCGGCATCCTTGCGCACGCCGGGCGCATCCATGATCGTGAGCGTGTTCTCGCGCGACAGCGTGCTGGACAGCTCGGTGTTCGATCCGGCGCGGATGACGATCGCGCGATCGGTGCGCGCCGTGCCGGCGAGCGTGCGCGCGAAGCCGGCCGCCATGGCCAGCACGGACACCATCACCGCCACCGTCACCGCGATGCCGATGACGATCACCCAGGAACTGCCCAGACGCTGCGGCAGGCTGCGCAGGTTCATCGCCGTGATCGCCAGGATCTGCCGCATCATGAGCGCAGCGCCTCGACGATCACCAGCCGCTTGGCGCGCAGCGCCGGGATGATGCCGGTGGCCAGCGCCAGCCCCGCGGCCATCAGGATGCCCTCGACGAACACGATCGGCGGCATGGAGGCGATGCCGATGGCGTCCTTGAGCGAGGGGAACCAGGCTATGGCCAGCCCCAGGCCCGCCAGCGCCGCGAACACGCACAGCGCCAGCGACTCGACCAGCACCAGCGCCAGCACGGCGGTATCGGTGAAGCCCAGGGTCTTGAGTATGGCCAGTTCCGGGACGCGCTCGCGCACCGACTGCATCATCGTGCTGCCGGTGGCGAACAGCAGCGAGAAGAACACCGCGAACAGGATGTACGTGACGATCAGGTTGATGTCGCCGATCTGCTTGAGGAAGGCCTGCTGGAACTCCTTCTCGGTGGACGTCTTGGTCTCGGCGGTGGAATTGGCGAACAGGCGGTCGATCGCCGCGGCCACCTCGGCCGAGCGCGCCGGATCGCTCACCTGGACCACGAACCAGCCGATGTTGCCGCGCGAGAAGCTGCGCGCCTCGTCGAAGTACTGGTAGTTGAACTGGAACGCGTTCTCCTGCGCCGGGTCGCTGGGGACATCGTAGATGCCGACCAGGTCGAATTCCCAGTCCGAGCTGCCGTCCTTCTTGACCCAGATGGTCGAATGCAGCGGGATGCGGTCGCCCACCTTCCAGCCGTATTTCTCCGCCAGCTGGCGCCCGGCGACGGCGCCGGTGCGCGTGTGCAGCAGGGCGTCGAACTGCTCCTTCGGGAGCTTGCGCTCGGGGTAGACGGCCGCCTCGCGCTCGGCGTCGACCGGGAAGGCGGCGATGAAATTCTTCGGATCCTGGTAGTAGGGGCCGAACCAGTTCTGGTGCGACACATGGGCCACCCCCGGCACGGACTCGATGCGCGACAGGTAGGAGAAGGGCAGGCTCTCGGTGAACGAGATGCTGTTGGCGACGATCAGCCGGTTCACGTTGGCGCGGTCCACGGTCTGCTTGAAGGCCGAGTTCACCCCCTGGAGCATGCCGAACAGCAGGAAGGCCACGACGATCGACAGCAGCGTGAAGATCGTGCGCACCTTCTTGCGCCACAGGATGGCCCAGACCAGCGGCAGGAATTTCACGACCGCGCTCCGGGCCTCATGCCGCTGCCGCGACCGAGGCTTCCACCAGCTGGCCCTTGTCCAGGTGCAGGGTATGGGTGGCGAAGTCGGCCGCCTTCTGGTCGTGGGTGACCATGACGATGGTCTTGCCGTGCTCGCGGTTGAGCAGCTGCAGCAGGTGCAGGATCTCGTCGGCGGTGGCGCGGTCCAGGTCGCCGGTGGGTTCGTCGCACACCAGCAGCGTCGGGTCCGACACCAGCGCCCGCGCGATCGCCACCCGCTGCGCCTGGCCGCCGGAGAGCTCCGACGGCTTGTGCCTGGCCCGGTCCTGCAGGCCGACCACCGCCAGCGCGGTGCGCACGTTCTTCTGGCGCTGCTCCTTGTTCAGGCTGGTGAGCAGCAGCGGCAGCTCGACGTTGCGCTCCGCGCTGAGCATCGGCATCAGGTTGTAGAACTGGAACACGAAGCCGATGTTGTGCGCACGCCAGCGCGCCAGCCCGCTGCCGCTCAGGCGGTCGAGGCGCTCGCCGGCCACGGTGACTTCGCCCGAGCTCGGCCGGTCCAGGCCGCCGATCAGGTTGAGCACGGTGGTCTTGCCCGAGCCCGACGGGCCCATCAGGGCGACGAAATCCCCCTGCGGGATGTCCAGGTTCAGGCGGTGCAGCACCTCGACGGCCTGCTTGCCGCGGGTGTAGGTCTTGACGATGTCGCGCAGGCTGACGAAGGCGTTCATGCGAGGTCTTCCCCCTGGTCGGGGCGTGGGTTGCCGCGCACGCGGGTGGGACCTGGAGGCCGATCCTGGCGGCCTCGCGCGTGCGCTCGCGTCACGGTGTCGTCACCTTGACGCGCATGCCGTCCGCGAGCGCGCTCAGGTCGCCCACCGCCAGCCGATCCCCGGAGGATATCCCGGCGAGGACGATCTGCCCATCGGAATTGCGCGCGCCCAGCCGGACCGCGCGCCGCTCCACGGTGTCGCCGTGCACGACGAAGGCCACGCCGGTGTCGGCGCTCGCGCTGCCGCCGGCCAGGATCGCGTCGGGCGGTACCAGCACGCCGGCGGCAGCGCCGGCCGCGCCCGGCGCCCCCGGCGCGCCGAGGAAGGACACGCGTGCGCCCATCTCGGGCAGGATGCGCGCGTCACGCGTCTTGAAGCCGACGCGCACCTTGACGGTGGCCTTGCTGCGGTCGGCCGTGGGCACCACGGCGATCACGTACGCCGGGATCTGCCAGTCGGGGTAGGCGTTGAGCTTGAGCACCGCCGGCGCGTCGGCATGCACGCGCGCGATGAAGCTCTCGTTCACGTCGACCTCGACCTCGAGCGAATCCATGTCGACCAGCGTGCCGATGCCCGTGCGCGTGAATCCCCCGCCGGCCGACAGCGGCGAGATGATCTCCCCGGGCTGGGCGTTCTTGGTGGTGATGACGCCGGTATAGGGCGCGCGCACCACGGTGTCGTTCTCGTTGCGCTGCGCCACGTCCAGCGCTGCGCGCTGGATCGCCAGGTTGCCCTCGGCCACGCGCAGCGCGCTCACCTGTGCATCGTAGGCCGACTTGCTGCTTTCGAGCGCTTCCGCGCTGATGAGGCCGGCGGCCGCCTGCTTCTGGTTGCGCGCATACGTGGGCGCGCCATCCTCGCTCGCGGTGCGCGCCTGGGCGACGACCGCCTCGGCCTGGGCCACCGCCGCCTTGGCCTCGAGCAGCACCGCCGTGGCGTTGGTGTCGTCGAGCTTGGCCAGGATCTCGCCGGCCTTGACATGCTGGCCGTCCTCGATGAACAGCTGGTCGAGCTTGCCGGTGATCTTGGCCGAGACCGTCGCCTGGCGCCGCGCCACCACGTAGCCCGAGGCATCCAGGATCGAGGCGCCGCTGGTGTTGCCGGGGCCGCTGGGCAGCGCACGCGCGACGGCGGTCGTCACCGCGGGCCCGACGGGGCGTGCGAGCAGCGCCCAGGCGCCGCCGCCCAGCACGAGCAGCAGCGCGATGGCACCGGCCAGCCACCAGCGCCGGCCGCCGGGCGCCGGTGCCGGCGCGGCGCCCGAGGCCTGGGCGCGGTCGATGCGCAGCTCGCGCAGGAGTTCGGATTTTTCGGTCATGGGTGGATTTCCCAGTCGCCCCCCAGGGCGAGGAACAAGGCGGCCGTATCGGCGTAACGCGCGGCCAGCGCCTGGACGTAGCCCAAACGCGCCCGCTGGTATTGCTGCTGCGCGGTCAGCAGTTCCAGGTTGCTCGAGCCGCCAAAGCCGTAACGCTGCTCGATCAGCCGCAGGCTTTCGACCGCGGCCGACTGCGCGCGGTACTGCGCCCCCAGCGCCTGGGCGTCGTTGTCGAGCGCGCGCAGCGCGTCGGCCACGTTCTTGCACGCCGCCAGCACCGCCTGCTGGTACTGCGCCAGCGCCTGGTCGTAGGCTGCCAGGGCGGCGCGGCGCCGCGCGCTCAGCGTGCCGCCCTGGAACAGCGGCTGGGTGATGCCGGCGCCCAGGCTGAACGCGTTGCTGTGCAGCAGCGAACCCACCGTGCCCGAGCTGTCGCCGAAGCTGCCGGTGATGCTGATCTGCGGCAGCAGGTTGGCGGTCGCCACGCCGATCGCCGCCGAGGCCTCGTGCAGCTGCGCCTCGGCGGCGCGGATGTCGGGCCGGCGGCGCACGAGCTCCGCGGGCAATGCGACCGGGATCTGGCGCGGCAGCTGCAGGCCGTCGAGCGCGAAGGGCGCCAGGTGGTAGTCGCCGGGCGGCTTGCCGACGTACACCGCGAGCTGGCTGCGCACCACGGCGAGCTGCTGCTGCAGCGGGGGCAGCGTGGCCTCGAACGAAGCCAGGTTCGATTCGGCCGAGAGCACGTCGGAGCGCGCCGCGCCACCCAGGTCGAACTGCTTCTGGGCCAGGTCGCGCTGGTGGCGCGCCGAGGCCAGCAGCGCGCTGGTGGCCTCGATCTGCGCGCGCAACGATGCCTCCTGTACGGCGGCGGTGACGACGTTGGCGGCCAGCGTCTGGAACGTGGCCTGCATCTCGTCGCGCTGGAACTCCTGCGCTGCCTGCTGCACCTCGATGCCCCGGCGCACGCCGCCGAACAGGTCCAAGGTATAGGAGAGGTTGATCGAGGTGTTGAACAGGTTGTAGAGGAAGGTCCCGGCCTGCGGGATGCCCTCGGCGGCGGCGCTGATTTTCTGGCGCGTTCCGTTGGCCACGCCCGCGGCCGCCGGCAGCAGGCCGCCGCGCTGGGCGGCGAGGTTCTCCTGCGCCTGGCGCAGCGCCGCCTGGGCGGCGGCCACGCTCGGGCTGTCGCGCAGCGCGAGCTCGACGAGCTGGTCCAGCGCGTCGGATCCGTACAGCGACCACCAGCGTGCCGGCACCGGCAGCCCGGCGGCGAAGGTCTGTGCCTCCCCGCCGCCGACCGCGGTGGCCGCGGTCTGCGCCGGCAGCGCGATCTCCGTCAGGCGGGTCTGCGCAGGGGGCGGCGGTGCGTGGAAATCCGGCCCGACCACGCAGGCACCGAGCAGGGCCGACGCCGCGAGCGCCACTGCCGAGCCCGGAAAATCGAGTTTCATGCCCACGAGTTTCGCACGCAGGCGTACGCGGCGCCAGCGCACCGGTCGGCCGCGCTCACGGCGCGCGTCCGCGCCGCGTCGGCATGGCGATGGTGCTGATGCCGGCGCTGCGCGGCGCGGCCTTCCAGCCGTGGCCGATGACGATCTCGAAGTGCAGCGGCAGGCGCCCCTGGGCGTCGGCGCTGGCCTGCAGCGCCGCCAGCAGCGCTCGCGCCTGTCGCCCCGAGGGCAGGCCGCGCGCGCGATCGGCGCGCGGGTTGCCCCCCAGCGCACGCGCCTCGGCCAGCAGCTGCCGCGCGCCGGCGAAGGTCAGGCGCAGGATCTCGACCTCCATCACCGGGGCTTCGAAACCCGCCTCCACCAGCATGTCGCCGAAGTCGTGCATGTCGACGAACGGCATGGGCCGGGCATGGGGAAGGCTGGCCGCGCAGGCCCCGCGCAGGTCCTTCCAGGTGTCGGGGCCGAAGCTGCTGAACAGCACGAGACCGCCGGTGCGCAGCACGCGCGCCATCTCGGCGATCGCCTCGTGCGGTGCCGGATGCCAGTGCAGCATCAGGTTGGAGAAGACCAGGTCGACCGAGGCGTCGGCCAGCGGCAGCGCCTCGGCGCTGGCGCAGGCACGCATCGGCGCGCCGCGCCGGCCGCCCAGGCGCAGCCAGGAAGCCAGGCGCGCGAAGCGCGCCGAACCCGCGTCCGCGCGCAGCATCGCCGGCGAGAGGTCGACGCCGAGCCACCGCGCCGCTGGAAACTGGCGCAGCAGCCCGGCGCGGCTCGCGCCCTGCCCGGATCCCAGGTCCAGCAGCAGGTCCACGCGATGGCGCATCAGCGACAGGCGCTCGAGCATCCGCGCGCCGACCTCGCGCACCACGGCGTCGTGCGCACCGAAGCCCCGGGCGCGCCGGTCGAACTGGCGGCGCACGGTGGCGACATCGGCGTCTACGCGCGCGGTGGTCACGGCGGGGAAGTTGGTGCTTCGTCGGCAGGGGTGGACGCGCGCGGGATGCGGGCCGCGGCCCGCGGCGGCCGCTACCCGCCGCTGGTGCCGACGGTAGTGCGGCGGTGGCGTCGCGCAGTATAGGCTCGCCCCGTCCTGCTTCGCCGCGAACCGTGCCGATGGCCGCCGCCCCCGATTCGCTCCCGATATTGCAGCGCCTCCAGCGCCTGCGCCGGCTCCGGTACCTCGAGCGCCTGGGCGCTGCCGCGCGCCGCGCGCTGGCACCCTGGTGCACGATCTGCGGCGTCCAGCGCGTCACGCCGGGCGCGCTGCGCACCGCGGCCCCGGTCTGCGGCGCTTGCCGCGCCGACTACCTGGCCGCCGGCGCCTGGCGCTGCCGCATCTGCGCCAATCGCCTGCCCAGGCCCGCGGCGCCCGCCGCGGGCCTGGACGTCTGCGGCCAATGCCTGGCGCAGCCGCCGCGCTTCGACGCCACCATCGTCCTGGGCGACTACGCCGCGCCGCTCGATGCCATGGTGGCGGCGCTCAAGTATCACGCCCGCCTCGACCTCGGCCGGGTGCTGGGCACGCTGCTGGCCGAACACGCGGCCGGGCTCGCTGCCGACGGCGCGCTGGAGCCCGCCGATGCCGTGGTCCCGGTGCCGCTGGCGCCCCGGCGGCTGCGCGAGCGCGGCTTCAACCAGGCCGAGGAACTCGCCCGCGCGCTCGCCGCCGGCTGCAAGCACCCGCTCGTGCCGGGCCTGCTGCAGCGGGTGCGCGACGACCCGCCGCAGCAGAGCCTGGGGCGCGCCCAGCGCCGCACCAATGCGCGCGGCGCGTTCAGCGTCCCCGGGCGGCAGGCGCCGCCGCGGGTATGGCTGGTCGACGACGTTCTCACCACCGGGTGCACGCTCGACGCGGCGGCAGCGTGCCTCAAGCAGGCCGGCGCGCGCAGCGTGATCAACCTCGTGGTCGCGCGCACGCCATAATCGGCCCCCCATGTTCCACGTCGTCCTCGTCGAGCCACGGATTCCGCCCAACACCGGCAACGTGATCCGGCTGTGCGCCAATGCCGGCGCGCAGCTGCACCTGGTGCAGCCGCTGGGCTTTCCGCTCGATCACGCCAAGATGCGCCGGGCCGGCCTGGACTACCACGAGTTCGCGTCGCTGCGGGTGCACGCCGGCATCGAAGACTGGCAGCGCACCGAGAACCCGGATCCGGCGCGCGTGTTCGCGTTCACGACGCGCGCTTCGCGCCTCTACAGCCAGGTGGCATTTCACCCCGGCGACTGGCTCGTGTTCGGCTCCGAGACCCAGGGCCTGCCGGACGCCTGGCTGCAGAGCCTGGACGCGCGCCAGCGGCTCAAGCTGCCCTTGCGGCCGGGCAACCGCAGCATGAACCTGTCCAATGCCGTGGCGGTCGCCGTGTATGAAGCCTGGCGCCAGAACGGCTACGCCGGCGGCGGCTTCGATGCCGCGCCCGCGTCCTGAGCAGCGCCGCGGCTGCGCAAATTCTTGCATATGGAACTGCGTATTCGTTCGTTCCCGGCCCGGTGCCGTTTGCCTAGGCTCCTCTTGCCGCCTATAGACGGCAAGCCCTTGCCGCACCGGGGCCCCGACAGCGCCGCCGGCTTGGCGGCGTCCGTTCAACCACTCCGAGCAACCCAGGAATCGTCATGTCGCATGTCTTGGCCGAAAATCTTGTCCATCCTGTCGTCGCCCGTGCCCGTCGCCAGGCGCTCGACGAAGGCCTGCCCTTTGCCGGACGCGTCGCGCCGCCGGAAGCCTGGGAACTGGTCCAGTCCGGCGTGGCCGTGCTGGTCGACGTCCGCTCGGCCGAGGAACGCACGTTCGTCGGGCAGGTGCCCGGCAGCGTGCACGTGGCCTGGGCCACGGGCACCAGCCTGACGCGCAACCCGCGCTTCGTGCGCGAGCTCGAAGCCAAGGTCGGCAAGGACGCGGTGGTCCTGCTGCTGTGCCGCAGCGGCAAGCGCTCGGCGCTGGCCGCCGAAGCCGCGACCAAGGCCGGATTCCCCAACGTTTTCAATGTCACCGAGGGATTCGAAGGCGAACTCAACGCCCGGCAACAACGCGGCACCACCGATGGCTGGCGCCATCGCGGGCTGCCGTGGACCCAGGACTGAGCGATGGGAGACGTCAGCTACCGCTTCGGTGTCGTCGTGCGCGAATTGCGCGAGGCCCGCGGCTGGTCACAGGAGCGCCTCGCCGGCCGCGCCGAGCTCAACCGCTCCTACATGGGCGAGATCGAGCGTGCGGCCGCCATGCCTTCGCTCGCGACGGCGGCCAAGCTCGCGCGTGCGCTCGAGCTGCCGCTGTCGCAGCTGATCGCCCACTGCGAGCGCACGCAATCCGGACTGTCGCAAGCCGCCTGAATCCACGCGCGGCCCGGCGTCGCGCAAGGCTGCGCGGCGCTGCATGGGCCGCCTTCCTGACGCACCCTGACGTCTGGAGGCGGTTGACCGGCTCGCCGTCCGCCCCGAGACTCGCGCTGATTTTCCGCATAAGAATGTACGTTTCATGAATATAGGAGTCACACATGGCTGAGCAGGCCCCGCAACTGGCATTGGGCGACAACGCCGCCCGCCAGCTTGCCAACGCTACCAAGACCACGCCGACGCTGGCCACGATCAGCCCGCGCTGGCTCACGCATCTGCTGCAATGGCTGCCGGTGGAGGCGGGCATCTATCGCCTGAACAAGGTCAAGAATCCGCAGGACGTCCAGGTGCTGTGCGCCAAGCGCGACGAGTCCGAGCTGCCCTCGACCTTCGTCGACTACGAGGACCAGCCGCGCGAGTATTTCCTCAATTCCGTGAGCACCGTTCTCGACGTCCACACGCGCGTCTCGGACCTGTACAGCAGCCCGCACGACCAGATCAAGGAACAGCTGCGCCTGACGATCGAGACGATCAAGGAGAAGCAGGAGAGCGAGCTCATCAACAACCCCGACTACGGCCTGCTGGCCAGCGTGGCGAAGGACCAGATCACCTATCCGCTGACCGGCGCGCCCTCGCCGGACGACCTCGACGAACTGCTGACCAAGGTGTGGAAGGAGCCCGCCTTCTTCCTCACCCACCCGCTGGCCATCGCCGCTTTCGGCCGCGAGTGCACGCGCCGCGGCGTGCCGCCGCCGACGGTCAGCCTGTTCGGCTCGCAGTTCCTCACCTGGCGCGGCGTGCCGCTGATCCCCTCGGACAAGGTGCCGGTGGCCGACGGCAAGACCAAGATCCTGCTGCTGCGCGTCGGCGAGCGGCGCCAGGGCGTGGTCGGCCTGTTCCAGCCCGGCCTGCCCGGCGAGCAGAGCCCCGGCCTTTCCGTGCGCTTCATGGGCATCAGCCGCAATGCGATCGCCTCGTACCTGATCTCGCTGTACTGCTCGCTGGCCGTGCAGACCGACGATGCGCTGGCCGTGCTCGAGGACGTGGAGATCGGCAAGTACCACGACTACGCGCACCAGTACAAGTAGGCGCGCATGGCAGCATCGCCAGCCGTGGGAGACCCCGTGAGCGGCCACGACCTTCCCGGCGCCGCCGATCTCGCGCTGCCGGGCGCCGAAGCGCCACCGGGCCTGCCCGACGTGGCGACCCTGACGCGCCTGGCGACGCAGTTCTTCGCCAGCTTGCCCAATGCGCCGGCGCCGGCGGCCGGCGGCGTGCCGGTGCCCGCCAATCCGCAGCCGCCGGGCGTGTCGCTGCCGGCGGGGGGCGCCGGGCCGTCGACCCCGTCGGCCGTGCCCTTCGGTGCCGTGCCCCCGGGCGCCAATCTAGTGCCAATGTCGCCGCAGTCGCCGGCCAATGCGGCCGCCTCGTCGCCGGCCCTGGTGCCGCACGCGCAGGCGCCCAACGGCGTGCCCGACCATCTCCTGATGGCCGCACCGCCGGTGGACAGCCGTGCCGGCGGCCGGGCCACCGGTGTCCCCGAGGCCTACGCGGCCGCCTTGCCGGCCGTGGGATCGCCGGCGCTGCCGGGCGGCGGCAACCCGCTGGCCGCCGGCCAGGGCCCCGCGTATTACTTCATCGCCGCGCCCGAGAGCTCGGCCGCGCAACCGGCCGTTGCCCCGCCGCAATCGCCGACCGCCCACGGCCTGGGCGCCCGCCCGTTCGAGTTGCCGGGCAGCGAGGCCTTGCGTGCCTTGTTCGGGGGCGCTGCGCCGACGGCGGCGCCGCCGGCCGCCGCGCCGTCGGCGTTCTATTTCCTCGACGCGGGTGCCCCCGCCGCCGGGCATGCCGTGCCCCAGGCCGGCGGCGGTGCGCACCCGGCCTTCGACGTGCACGCCGTGCGGCGCGATTTCCCCATCCTGCAGGAGCGCGTCAACGGCCGGCAGCTGGTCTGGTTCGACAACGCCGCGACCACGCAGAAGCCCCAGGCCGTCATCGACCGCCTGGCGCATTTCTACGCGCACGAGAACTCCAACATCCATCGGGCGGCGCACGAGCTCGCGGCGCGCGCCACCGACGCCTACGAGCAGGCGCGCGAGACCGTGCGCCGCTTCATCGGCGCCGCATCGACCGAGGAGATCATCTTCGTGCGCGGCACCACCGAGGCCATCAACCTCGTGGCCAAGAGCTGGGGCGCGAAGAACATCGGGCCCGGCGACGAGATCATCCTCTCCCACCTGGAGCATCACGCCAACATCGTTCCCTGGCAGCAGCTCGCCTCCGAGAAGGGCGCCCGGATCCGCGTGATCCCGGTCGACGACAGCGGCCAGGTGCTGCTGGGCGAGTACCAGCGCCTGCTCGGCGAGCGCACGAAGATCGTCGCCGTCACGCAGGTGTCCAATGCGCTGGGCACCGTCGTGCCGGTCAAGGAGATCGTCGACCTGGCCCACCGCGCCGGTGCCTGCGCGCTGGTCGACGGCGCGCAGTCGGTGTCGCACATGCGCGTCGACATGCGCCAGCTGGACGCCGATTTCTTCGTGTTCTCGGGCCACAAGATCTTCGGCCCGACGGGCATCGGTGTCGTCTACGGCAAGCGCGACGTGCTGCAGGACATGCCGCCCTGGCAGGGCGGCGGCAACATGATCGCCGACGTCACCTTCGAGCGCACCGTGTACCAGGACCCGCCGACCCGCTTCGAGGCCGGCACCGGCAACATCGCCGACGCCGTCGGCCTGGGCGCGGCGCTCGAGTACGTCGAACGGGTGGGCATCGAGAACATCGGCCGCTACGAGCACGCGCTGCTCGAGTACGCGACGCATCACATGAAGACCATCGACGGCGTGCACCTGATCGGCACGGCCCGCGACAAGGCCAGCGTGCTCTCGTTCGTGCTCGAGGGCAGCACCACCGAGGAGGTGGGCAAGGCGCTCAACCAGGAGGGCATCGCCGTGCGCACGGGCCACCACTGCGCGCAACCCATCCTGCGCCGCTTCGGCCTGGAGACCACCGTGCGGCCCTCGCTGGCCTTCTACAACACCTGCGAGGAGATCGACCGCATGGTGGCCGTCGTGCGGAGGCTGGCAGCAAGCCGGCGCTAGCGTCCCGAAAGAGACGATACTGGGGGTCTCCGGTTCCTGGATGCCGCGAATTCCGATGGATCATTTCACCCCGGTGTCGGCGCTGGCCGGAGGGCTCCTCACAGGAGTGGCCGCGGTGGTGCTGCTCTGGCTCGACGGACGCATCGCGGGCGTGAGCGGCATCGCCGGCGGCCTGTGGTTCAGCGCGCGCGGCGATCGCCTCTGGCGCGCGCTTTTTCTATCCGGGCTGGTCCTGGGCACCGGTATCTGGGTGGCGATCCACGGGCGCCCGATCCCCCGCGCCCACTTCCCGCCGGCGCTCCTCGTGTTCTCGGGCCTGCTCGTAGGCTACGGCACCTCGCTGGCGCGCGGCTGCACGAGCGGCCACGGCGTGTGCGGACTGGCGCGCGGATCGCCGCGCTCGCTGGCCGCCACCGCCGTGTTCGTCGGCGTCGCGATCGTCACGACCTTCGCCGCGCGCCACGTCCTGCGCCTGGCCTGAGCACCGGACGCTCCGGACGGCCCCGCCCGATGTCGACCGCCTCCGGCAGGACCGGCCTGCGCGTCCTTGCGGCATTGCTGTCCGGAACGATCTTCGGCGCCGGGCTGGCGCTGGCGGGGATGATCGATCCGCTGAAGGTGCTCGCTTTTCTCGATGTCAGCGGCCACTGGGATCCGAGCCTGGCGTTCGTCATGGGCGGGGCCGTGGTCGTCGCGGCCGTGGGCTTCCATGGCGTCCTGCGCCGGCGCGCGCCCGTGTTCGATGCCTCGTTCCACCTGCCGCCGCGCGCCCGCATCGACGCGCCCTTGCTGTTCGGCGCCGCCTTGTTCGGCGCCGGCTGGGGGCTGGCCGGATACTGCCCGGGTCCGGTCATCGGCTCGCTGAGCTACGCCAATGCCGAAGCGCTGTGGTTCGTGCCGGCATTGGTGGCCGGCACGGCGCTGCAGCGCTGGCAGGCACGCCGCCGGTCCCGCGCATCCGCCCCCGGGGCAGTCATGCCGCGCACGCATTAGCAGGCGCGCTTTCCGCACTTCTTTCGACCGCTCTTGCGCCGTAGAGTGAGCACTCGCAGATCCGACTGTGCCAAGGACAAGCACCCAAATGAACCACGCTGCCGCTTCGATCCTCCGCGTGTCCCCTCGATCGGGCGGATGCCCCAAGGCCCTGGCGCGCATTCTCCTGCCGGCGATGATGATCTGCAGCGTGGTGGCCGGTCTTGCCGCTGCGAGCGCTGCTCGCGCCAAGGACATCACCCTGCTCAACGTTTCCTACGACCCGACGCGCGAGCTCTACGCCGAGTTCGACAAGGCCTTCGCCCGCCACTGGCTGGCGCAGACCGGTGACACGCTGGTGGTCAGGCAGTCCCACGGCGGCTCGGGCAAGCAGGCCAGATCGGTGATCGACGGCCTCGAGGCCGACGTCGTCACGCTCGCGCTGGCCTACGACATCGACGAGATCGCACAGCGCGCCCAGCTGCTGCCGCCGGACTGGCAAAAGCGCCTCCCGAACAACAGCGCGCCGTACACCTCGACCATCGTCTTTCTGGTCCGCAAGGGCAATCCGAAGGGCATCCACGACTGGGACGATCTCATCAAGCCGGGAGTGGCGGTCATCACGCCGAATCCAAAGACCTCGGGGGGCGCCCGCTGGAACTACCTGGCCGCCTGGGGTTATGCGCTCAAGAAGACGGGCTCGCAGGCCAAGGCTCAGGAGTACGTCGCCCGGCTCTATGGCAACGTCCCCGTCCTGGACAGCGGCGCCCGTGGCTCGACCACGACTTTCGTCGAGCGTGGCGTGGGCGACGTCCTGCTGGCCTGGGAAAACGAGGTGCTGCTGGCGCGCAAGGAACTGGGTGCCGACAAGTTCGAGGTCATCGCGCCCTCGGTGTCGATCCTGGCGGAGCCGCCCGTGGCGATCGTCGACAAGGTGGTCGACAAGCGCGGTACGCGCGCCGTCGCGCAGGCCTACCTCGAGTACCTGTATACCCCCGAAGGCCAGGATATCGCCGGAAAGAACTATTACCGTCCGATCGACCCGAAGGTCGCCGCCAGGTACGCAGGCCAGTTCCCCAAGACCACGCTGTTCACGATCGACGCCGTGTTCGGCGGCTGGCATGAGGCGCAGAAGACCCATTTTGCCGACGGCGGGACCTTCGACCAGATCTACCTGAAGCGATAGCGGTCACCGCTCGCCGGACCGCCGCCACCGGCGCGCCGCGCATATGCATCGCACGCATGAGGATGGACGAAATGCGTTCTTGGTGCGGCGCCGCCACCTTCCTAGGATGGATGTCCGCCGGAGTGCCGCACCGTGGCTCCTTGGCTGGTTCACGCAGCTACCGCCCTCCGGCGAAACCCTGGGTACCCCGTGTTCCTCACCCGCACCCTGCTCCGCCGCCATAGCGTGCTGCCCGGCTTCGATCTGGCCCTGGGCTTCACGCTGCTGTATCTGGGCTTGATCGTGCTGATACCCCTGTCGGCGGCCTTCCTCAAGACCTTCACGATGACCTGGCCCGCCTTCCGGGAGGCCGTCAGCGCGCCGCGCGTGCTCGCCTCCTACCGCCTGACTTTCGGCGCCTCGCTGGCCGCGGCCCTGCTCAACGGGGTCTTCGGCCTGGTGGTGGCCTGGGTCCTGGTGCGCTACGCGTTCCCGTTCAAGCGCGTGGTCGATGCCCTGGTGGACCTGCCGTTCGCGCTGCCCACGGCGGTGGCCGGGATCGCGCTCACCGCGCTCTACGCGCAGAACGGCTGGATCGGGCAATGGCTGCCGTTCAAGGTGAGCTTCACGCCGCTGGGCGTGTTCGTCGCGCTGACGTTCATCGGTCTGCCGTTCGTCGTGCGCACCCTGCAGCCGGTGCTGCAGGACCTGCACCGCGAGGTCGAGGAGGCCGCCGCCACGCTGGGGGCCGACCGCTGGCAGACCTTCCGCCGCGTCATCTTCCCGGCGCTCGTCCCGGCGCTGCTCACCGGCTTCGCGCTGGCCTTCGCCCGCGCGCTGGGCGAGTACGGATCCGTCATCTTCATCGCCGGCAACATGCCCATGGTGAGCGAGATCACGCCGCTGCTGATCATCACCAAGCTGGAGCAGTACGACTACCAAGGGGCTACCGCCATCGCCGTGGTGATGCTCGCGACCGCCTTCCTGCTGCTGCTGGCCATCAACGGCCTGCAGGCCTGGGCCCGCGCCCGCCAGGGACGCTGAGCGCGATGGGCAGCTCCACGCTGGCCTTTCCCGCCCCGCGCCTTGCGCCCATGCCGGCGCCGGCCCCGGTATCGCCGCCGCATGCGGCGCGCGCGGTGACCGCGGAGCCCGCCGGCGTGAAGTGGGCGCTGATAGCCACGGCGCTGCTCTTCCTCACGCTGTTCCTGTTCATCCCGCTGGGCGTGGTCCTGGTCGAGGCGCTCCGGCGCGGCTTCGCGGTCTACCTCGCGGCCATCACCGATCCGGACGCCGTGTCGGCGCTCGCGTTGACGGTCATCGCCGCGGCCATCAGCGTGCCGATGAACCTGGTCTTCGGCCTGGCAGCGGCGTGGTGCATCGCCAAGTTCGACTTTCGCGGCAAGAACGTGCTGCTCACCCTGATCGACCTGCCGTTCTCGGTGAGCCCGGTGATCGCGGGGCTGATCTATGTGCTGGTGTTCGGGCTGCAGGGCTGGTTCGGCCCCTGGCTGCGCGAGCACGACGCAAGGATCATCTTCGCGGTGCCCGGCATCGTGCTGGCCACGGTCTTCGTCACCTTCCCGTTCATCGCCCGCGAGCTGATCCCGTTGATGCAGGCGCAGGGCAACGAGCAGGAGGAGGCGGCGCGCGTGCTCGGTGCCGGTGGCTGGCAGATCTTCCGCCGCGTCACGCTGCCCAACATCCGCTGGGCGCTGCTCTACGGCGTGATCCTGTGCAACGCGCGTGCGATGGGCGAATTCGGCGCCGTCAGCGTGGTCTCGGGCCACATCCGCGGGCAGACCAACACGCTGCCGCTGCACGTCGAGATCCTCTACAACGAGTATCAGTTCGCCGCCGCGTTCGCGGTGGCTTCGCTCCTGGCCCTGCTGGCGCTCGTAACGCTGGTCTTGAAGTATCTCGTCGAGCAGCGCCTGGGCTACCGCGCGCCGGCCGCGGCCGGCGCGCCCGAACCTGCGCCCGAATCCCCGTCCGAGGCCGGTCCGGCCGCGCCCGCGCACCGCAGCGTTTCCCTGGAGCACCCCGCATGAGCATCGAAGTGCGCAAGGTCAGCAAGCGCTATGGCCGCACCGTGGTCTGCGACCGCGTCAGCCTGGATATCCGCGCCGGCGAACTCGTCGCCCTGCTCGGCCCCTCCGGATCGGGCAAGACGACCCTGCTGCGCATCGTCGCCGGCCTCGAGGCGCCCGACGAGGGCAGCGTCCTGTTCGATGGCGAGGACGCCACCCGCACCGACGTGCGCCGCCGCCAGGTGGGCTTCGTGTTCCAGCACTACGCGCTGTTTTCGCAGATGTCGATCTTCGAGAACGTCGCCTTCGGCCTGCGCGTGCGCCCGCGCGCGACGCGCCCCGCCGAGGCGCAGATCCGCGCCAAGGTGGGGGAGCTGCTCGAGCTCGTGCAGCTTTCCTGGCTCGCCGACCGCTATCCGCACCAGCTCTCGGGCGGCCAGCGCCAGCGCATCGCGCTGGCGCGGGCGCTGGCGGTCGAGCCGCGGGTGCTGCTGCTCGACGAACCGTTCGGCGCCCTGGACGCGAAGGTGCGCAAGGAGCTGCGCCGCTGGCTTCGTCGCCTGCACGACGAGATGCAAGTCACCAGCGTGTTCGTCACCCACGACCAGGAGGAGGCGATGGAGGTCGCCGACCGCATTGTCGTCATGAACGCCGGCCGCATCGAGCAGGTAGGCGCGCCGGACGAGGTCTACGATCATCCGGCCTCGCCCTTCGTGCTGCAGTTCCTGGGCGACGTCAACCTGTTCCACGGCCGTGCCGGGGGTAGTGCGCCCGGGGACCCCGGTCCCGCCGGTCATGCGACGGGTGCGGCCGCGGGCGCCACCGATGCCCTCTACGTGCGCCCGCACGAGCTGCAGATCATCCCCGCGGCAGAGGAGGGCTCCTTCACGCTCACGCTGGCGCATGCCCTTACCGTCGGACCCAATACGCGCCTCGAGTTCCAGCGCGCCGATGCGCCGGGCTACGTCGACGTCGAGCTGCCGCGCGCCGAGTACCAGTCCTTGCGACGCGAGCTGGGTTTGGCCCCCGGCTCGACCGTGCACCTGCGGCCGCGGCGCGTCACGCGCTTCGGCGGCGCACCGCCCGCCGCCTGACGCGCCCGGCCGCAGCCGGTCCCGATGCGCCGCGCCGGAATAAGATGCGGCTTTCACGGGGAGCGGACCATGGCAGCCGAGGAGCGCGTGCTGTACGGATCGGATGATTCCGGCCACGTGCACCGGGTCCGCCTGCTGCTGGACATGCTCGGCCTCGCGTACCGCTTCGTGCCCACCTCGGCCGAGGAGCGCCGCCGTCCCGCCTTCCTCGCGCTCAATCCGCTGGGCCAGATCCCCGTGCTGCAGGATGCCGGGCGCGCGTTCGCCGACAGCAATGCCATCCTCGTCTACCTCGCCTTGCGCTACGACGCGCGGCGCCTCTGGCTGCCCGCGGACCCCGTCGACGCCGCCCAGGTACAGCGCTGGCTCTCGATCGCCGCCGGAGAGATCCGCTTCGGGCCGGCCAGCGCGCGCGCGATCGCGCAATGGGGTGCGCCCGGCGATCCGGCGCAGGCCGCGGCCATATCGCGCCGCCTGCTGGGCTGCATGGAGGGCCATCTGAAGGACCGCACCTGGCTCGCCGTCGCGCACGCGACGATCGCCGACCTGGCCTGCTACGCCTACATGGCGCATGCGCCCGAGGGCGGCGTCGCCCTGCGCGGCTTTCCCGCCGTGCGCGCCTGGATCGACCGGGTGCGCACGCTGCCGCACTTCACGCCGATGATCGATCTGCCGCTGCCCGCAGCGGCCCGGCCATCTTGAGCGCGCTCGAGCCGTGTACAAAATCATCCACGTCCAGGGAATTCCCGATGTCCAGTAAGCGTATCGATGCCCTTGCGCGCCTTGCGGTGGCGGGCGCGGCCTTGCTCGCCGGCCTGGCGTCGCCTGCTGAATTTGGGCCGGTGGTGGCGCCAAGGCAAATCGGCGAACTGGTCCCCGAGGCAACGATACATCTGGGCAAGACGGCGGACTGGGTCGTCGTCACTCCGGATGCCGTCTGGGTTGGAAGCACCGGTCCGTATGCCGTGCACCGTATCGATCCGAAGCGCAACCAGCTGGTGGCGACGGTCAATCTTGGCGGTGAACCTTGTGCCGGGATGACGGCGGCCTTCGACAGTCTGTGGGTTCCCCTCTGCGGCAATCCGACGACACTGGCACGCGTGGATACGAAGTCGAACGTGCTGAGCGCGGTGTTCAAGCCGGGTCCGGCGGCCGCGGAGGGAGGCATTGCGGCCAGCGCCGATAGCGTATGGCTGGTGCTGGACAAGGACGGCAAATTGGCGCGGATCGATCCCGCTAGCGGCGCGGTTCGACAGATCGTCTCCCTACCGCCCGGCTCCTATAACCCCTATTACCTCGGTGGTTTGGTCTGGGTGACGCGGGCGGACGGATCCGAGCTCACGAGCGTGGATGCGTCCACGGGCGAGGTCCTGTCGTCCATCCGAACCGGCCCGGGCCCCCGATTCCTCACCGGGGGCGACGCAAGAATCTGGACCCTCAACCAGGGCGACGGGTCGCTGACGCGCATCGACACCCGGGGTGGCCACGCCACGAAAACGATCGCGCTGGGTACGCCCGGACATGGCGGCGACATTGCGCTGGGCGGCGGCATGGTCTGGACGACCATGCCCAAGGTTCCGCTTTCCGCGGTGGATGCATCCAGCGGCGTCGTCCTGTGCCAGTGGGTCGGCCAGGGCGGCGATTCCCTTGCCATCGGCCACGGCTCGATCTGGTTGACCAACTACGAGGCCGGCACGATTTCGCGCATCGACCTCAAGGACGCCCAGGCCCGCTGCGGCCGAACTCCCGCGCCCTGAGCGACCACGAGGCACGCGAAAAAACACGCGGTCGATTGCCTGCGCAAGATCTGTCATCATCGATTTGCCACAGCGGCGCGATTCATGTCGCCGGGCAGATCCGCTTTGAGAAAGCCAGCCGGCCCGGGGGGGCTGGCGTGGCGTCGATGCACGAGCTTGTCGGTCTGGGGAGGCCAAATCGTGAATTCCGTGAAGAAGGTGGTTTTTACCCTCATTCAGCCGGTGACGATCGCGCTGATCGTGCTGTTCTGGGGTACCGCCCCGGCTTACTTGCTCGAAAAGACCTGGCTGATCACGGTGGCGAGCATCGTCATCATGGCCATGGTGCAGGCACTCGAGTTTGCGAACGAGCGGCATGCCGCCTGGCGCCTCGATCTGCGGGAGTTCCTGACCGATCTTTTCTACGTGGTCCTGTTCTTTGCCGTGATCTCCAAGCTCGAGACCGTGCTGGTCGAAGACCCCTTGGCCTCGGCCAAGCATGCGCTCGGCATCACCACGGCCTGGGCCATGCACTTGCCCTTTGTCGTGCAGGCGGCGCTGGCCTTGTTCCTGATCGAGTTCGGCCAATACTGGCTGCACCGGCTGATGCACAACTCCTTCCTGTGGTGGACCCACGCTCCGCATCACCACATCACCCAGCTCAATGCGATGAAGGGCCTGGTGGGCAACCCGATCGAATTGTTCCTGGTATCGCTGAGCGTGATCGCGTTTTTCGACCTGCCGCTCAGCGCCGTTTTCTGTGCCCTGAACGTGATCGGCGCCGTCTCGGCCTTCGCGCACGCCAATGTCCGCTTCTACCCTCCCCGCTGGTATGCGTATTTCTTCACCACGGTCGAGGCCCACAGCCTGCACCACTCGGTCGGCTTCATCGAGACCCGCTGCAACTACGCCAACGCGCTGATCCTGTGCGATCGCCTGTGCGGTACCTTCCGCCAGGGAGAGTCCGACGTCGTGGGCCAGGACGAGCGCAAGCGCTTGCTGATCCCGCAACAGTTCCTGTTCCCGTTTCGGCCCTTGATCGCGATGATCAAATCGAATCCGGGCAAATCGGCGCCCGTGTCCGGCTGAGCGGCGCGCGGGTAGCTCAGCGCGACGGCGGCGGCAGCGGCATGCGCAGCAGCGCCAGCGTATCGGCCAGCACCGTATCGCCGTCGTCGGCCGGGGAAAAGGTCGCCAGCCAGCGCCCGTCGGGCGTGACGAGGAAAAAATTGGTGGTGTGGTCCACCGTGTAGTTGGTCTCGTCGCTGCCCTCCTGGCGCTCCACGCTGACGCCGAAGAACCCCAGCAGCGCATGCAGGGCCGCGTCGCTGCCGGTGGCCCCGATCATGTCGCTGCCGAAAGCGGCGGTGTAGCGGCCCAGGATCTGCGGCGTGTCGCGCTGCGGGTCCACCGACACGAACAGCACCCGCGGCGGGTCGATACCCTGGGCGCGCAGTGTCTCCTGGACATGGCTCAGGATGCCCAGCGTCGCCGGGCAGGCGTTGGGGCAATTGGTGTACCCGAAGAACACGTACGCCCAGCGACCGCGCAGGTCGGCGGGGCCCACCGTTGCGCCGTCGCGCTCGAGCGAGAAGGACGGGAGCGCGGCCAGGGTCTCGAGTTGCGCCGCATCGAGCGACTGGCCGGCCGGCATCTGCAGCGCCGGCCTGTCCGCCGGGCCGCGCCAGTAGGCGTAGCCGGCGCCGGCGGCCACGACGACCACGGCGACCATGATGCCCAGGATCAGGCGGGGCGGCGCCATCAGCGCTGCTCCAGGACGTCCGCCGCCCCGAACCGCCCGGTGATGGGAGCGGGTGAACGATGGTAGCCGCGTGCTTCGCACGCTGAAAACGCGAAAAAAGCGTCTAAAAACGCTAAAAAATTGTCAAAATCGCTCATCCGTGGCAATCTCATCGCAGCGCAGCTCATGCCGCCTCGGCGCGCGGATCGCGTGACAGCAGGCGTCCGACGGCGTCGCGCGCGCCGGCCGAGCCGTCCAGGACCGCACACACCGCTTCGCTGATCGGCATCTCGATCTGCAGCTGCCGGGCGCGGGCGACGATCGCCGGCGCCGACCACACCCCCTCGGCCACGTGGCCCAGCTCGGTGACGATGGTATCGAGCGCGACACCGCGACCCAGCGCGAGTCCCACCCGGCGGTTGCGCGACAGGTCCCCGGTGCAGGTCAGGATCAGGTCGCCGAGCCCGGTGAGGCCGGTGAAGGTATCGCCGCGCGCGCCCAGCGCCTCGCCGAGGCGGCGCGCCTCGCTCAGGCCGCGCGTGACCAGCGCCGCGCGCGCGTTGTAGCCCAGCTGCAGCGCATCGCCGATGCCGGTGGCGATCGCCAACACGTTCTTGACCGCCCCGCCGACCTCCACGCCGACCACGTCGTCGCTCGAATACACCCGCAGCGTCGCGCCGTGCACGGCGGCCGTCACCCGTTCGCACAGAGCGGCGCTGCCGGCCACGACCAGGGCCGTCGGCAGGCCGCGCGCGACCTCCTCCGCAAAGCTCGGACCGGCAAGGGGCCCGCAGGCGATGCCCGGCAGTTCGGCCGCCGCGATCTGGTGCGCCAGCATGCCGGTATCGGGCTCCAGGCCCTTGCAGAGCCACGCATACGCCCCGCGGTGGCCGTGGCGCTGCAGCTCGCGCAGCAGCGGGCGCAGCGCCGCCGTCGGCACCGCCAGCAGCAGCAGGCCGTCGGCGGCATGCGCCAGCGCGGCGGGCAGGTCGGCCGTGACGCTCAGTTCGCCGGCCAGCGCCAGCCCGGGGAGATAGCGCTCGTTGCGGCGCGCGTGCCGCATGGCTTGCGCCTGGGCGGCGTCGCGCGCCCACAGCAGCGTGTCCTGGCGCGGTGCCAGCGCGCTGGCGAGCGCGGATCCCCACGCGCCGGCACCGAGGATCGCGATGCGCATCGGGGTGCAGGCGCCGTCCGGAACGACCGCGAGCCGGGCGCGTTACTGGCGCGTCTGCGAGGCCGGCGGCACGATCAGCCCGGCGCCGCTCTCGGCGCTGGCCGCTGCCGCCTTCTGCTGGTAGAGCGCCTCGAAATTGATCTCCGCCAGGTGGATCGGCGGCAGGCCGGTGCGCGTGATCAGGTCGGCCACGTTCGCGCGCAGGTAGGGATAGACGATGCCGGGGCAGACGATGCCCAGCACCGGCGCCAGCTGCGCCTCGGGAATGCCGCGCAGTTCGAAGATGCCGGCCTGCTTGGCCTCGGCCAGGAACAGCACTTTTTCGCCGACGCGCGCCGTCGCGGTGACGCGCACGACCACCTCGATCATGCCGTCGGCGATGTTTTCATGGCTGACGTCCAGTTGCACGTCGATCTGCGGCGCCCCCTGCTCGAGGAAGATCTGCGGCGCGTGCGGCATCTCCAGCGAGGCGTCCTTGAGGTAGACGCGCTGCAGCTGGAAGACCGGGCCGGCGGCGGCAGGCGATGCCACGGGTGCGGGGGATCCGGAACGGTTGGTGACGTCATTGCTCATGAAATGCCTCGGTGCGGTTGTCGATGCCGGCCCGGCGGGCCGGCGCGGTTGCAGGGGTGTCGCGTTTCCAGGACGGCGGAGATGGCGACCCAGGGGTGGGGTGGAGGGGGCCCGGGCGGGGGCGGCGGCCGGGGCCGGGGCCGGGCACGGACGTCCGCTTGGCGATGGTGGCTCAGCCGGCCAGCAGCGTCTGCAGTCCGCCCTCGCGGTCCATCGCGGCCAGGTCGTCGTAGCCGCCGACGTGGCGCTCGTCGATGAAGATCTGCGGCACCGTGCGCCGGCCGGTGAGCCGGACCATCTCGGAGAGCAGGCCCGGATCGAGGTCGACCCGCAGCTTCTCGATCTGCTCGACGCCACGCGCCGCCAGCAGTGCCTCGGCGCGCCGGCAATAGCCGCAGACACCGGTGCTGTACATGCGAACCCGCGCGCTCATCCTGCTCGTCTCCTCGGTTGTACGGTTTCCCGCTATTTGGCCAGCGGCAGACCGGCAGCGCGCCACGCGCCCAGGCCGCCGGCCAGGATATAGACTTCCGGGATGCCCGCCGAGCGCAGCTTGACGGCCGCCAGCGAGGCGCGGCGCCCGGCCTCGCACACCACTATGACCGGACGGTCCTTGCGCAGTTCCGAGGCGCGCTGGGCCACCTCGGTGAGCGGCAGGTTGCGGGCGTTGAGCAGCGAACCGGTGCCGAACTCCGAGGCCGCGCGCACGTCGACGATCTGCACCTCGCGCGAATTCATCAGCTGCGTGGCGGCGAGCGTGCCCAGGCTGGGGCCGCCGGCACGCGCGCGCAGCGCCGGCCAGACGAGCAGGGCGCCGCTGCCCACGGCGAGCAGGACCAGGGCGAGATTGTCGAGGAGGAATTTCATAGGATGACGCGATTATAGAATGGCGCAGAATGCGCCCGACGCGGAACGCATTTTTCGCGGCGCCGCTCCCGCAACGAGCGCCGCCGGACAGGAAGCGATGACCACCCACAAACTGGTGCTGCTGCGCCACGGCGAGAGCCAATGGAACCGCGAAAACCGTTTCACGGGCTGGACCGACGTCGACCTGACCGACAAGGGCCGCGCGGAGGCCCAGGCGGCTGGTGAACTGTTGCGGCGCGAGGGCTTTGCCTTCGACCTTGCCTACACGTCGGTGTTGCGCCGGGCCATCCGCACGCTGTGGATCTCGCTCGACGTGCTGGACCAGATGTGGTTGCCCACCGTGCACAGCTGGCGCCTCAACGAGCGCCACTATGGCGCGCTGCAGGGGCTGGACAAGGCCGAGACGGCCGCGCGCTTCGGCGAGGAGCAGGTGCTGCTGTGGCGCCGCGCCTATGCCGTCGCCCCCGATCCGCTGGCTCCGGACGACCCGCGCTGGCCGGGCGCCGATCCGCGCTACCGCAGCCTGCGGCCCGAGCAGATCCCGGCCACCGAATCGCTCAAGGACACGGTGGCCCGGGTACTCCCCTTCTGGATCGACTCCATCGCGCCGGCGCTCAGCCGGGGCCGGCGGGCGATCGTCGTGGCCCATGGCAACACCCTGCGGGCGCTGATCAAGCACCTGGAGAACATCCCGGACGACGAGATCGTCGCGCTGAACATCCCGACCGGCCGCCCGATGGTGTACGAATTCGACGCGGCGCTGCATCCGCTGCAGCGCTACTACCTGGGCGACCAGGAGGAGATCGCCCGCGCCGCCGCGGCCGTGGCCGCACAGGGGCGGGCAGCGCCTCGTTGAAGTGCTGCCACCGCTGCTCCCGGCGCACCGCCGCCGGCACGCCGGCGGCGCCGCCGCGGATGCCGCGGGCCCTGCGGCCGACCATCCGGCGCACC
>Ga0116231_10002043_pt1 | contig 42212 bp, 33 predicted proteins | sample S1TSphgellanicum_2_FD_89695 | JGI IMG/M metagenome (GOLD analysis project Ga0116231, IMG submission 89695) | Host-associated microbial communities from peat moss isolated from Minnesota, USA - S1T2_Fd - Sphagnum magellanicum MG | ecosystem: Host-associated > Plants > Peat moss > Unclassified... | reverse complement strand
TTTTTTTTGAACCATCCCCTCCAATCACGTTTTTTTTTTTGGGGGTGAAATTTCCCCAAAAATCGACCCAAAAAAAAAATGGCAGCAACCCCCCCAAAGAAATTTTATTTTATTTTTTTTTTTTTTTTTTTTGTTAAACCAAGATTTTCGCTAGATTGAGATTTTTCCAAAAGTCGCATTGGTAGCATGATCACTCAATCAAATACAGACAAGTGTCGCTAGAACAAAGATGTCAAAAATGTCACCTTGCCAAAAGGTGATGAGAGTGTAGGGTACGTCGTTGAATGCACAATGTCGATGGTTGTTTTGTTGCTCCATTTTGGAGCAATCACAACCATCCAGTTCGCCAAAAAAAATTCCATCCTAAGGTTGCACAATGTTGATGGTTGTCGTTTTGTTGCTCCATCATGGAGCAATCACAACCATTTGATTCACCAAAAGTTTTCCATCCTAAGAATGGAGGTTGCCAAGGATGTAACTTGATGGATGGGGAAGATGTATAATTATATGGCACCCAAGCCTAGCCGCCAGACTCTAGAGGCTAGTTGTTGCATCGAAACTTGGCAACAACAAAAGCTCAAACTTGGAAACTTGGAAGCTAATTGTTTACTTAAAGTGGTGATTTGTTAGCGTTGTGTTTCAAGTTTATGAGCATTGAAGATCAATATGTATGTTAATGTTTTTCAACAAGCTACAAACACTGAAGATAACAATGTATGTTAGCATTTTGTTGCAAACTACAAACATTAAAGATCGAGATGCATGTCTAGACTCCATAGATTATGTGCACACTACACATTGTTGATTGTTGAAAGTTTGAAACAAATTGTTACTTCAAGTACACATTGTAATTTTTTTGAATTGTGATCCATCATTTTGGAAAATTGCATGCAACTTGTGAATTGTGACATTCAAGAATCAAGAAGCTTTGAAACAAGTTAAGTCAACCTAATTCAAGTGTGCAAAATCTTCTTGAGTGCATTGCACTACACAATTTCAAAACAAAATTGTGAATTTTCTATACATTATGTGTTTTTATTGTGATTATGTAGATTTAGGATTTTATTTTATTTTGTTTTGTTTTGTCCTAAACATGATTACTTGTTTGTAAGCAACAAGTGGATTTGCAACATGCTAATCATGAATATTCAAACAATCGAATAGTTTTTTGTTTGTCGTTATAAATAGTAGGTGTTGATGTTGTTGTAACATGTTCGTCGATGGTGTTGTTGCAACGTCTTCATCTGTGGTGTTGTTGTAATGTGTTCAACCTTGGTGTTATTGCGCATTGTGACATTGTTATAATGTGTTCATCAATGCCTAATACTACAACATGTTCATCAATGGTGCTACAACATGTTCATTAGTGTTGCTATTGTTAAAACATGTTCATCAATTCTATTTTTGCATCATGTTCATCAACTACTATTACAACATGTTTATCAAGGTTATTGTTGGAGTGTGCTCATTAGTGCTCTTTAATGTTAACATTAATGTTCTTGTTGCAACATTAGTGTTCATTAGTGGTGCTACTACAAAACATCAATGGTGTAACTAATGCAACGTTGATGGTGTTGCTATAACGTTAATGTTCATTATGTTGCTACAAACATGAGTGGTGTTATTGTAATGTTAGTGGTGCTACTACAATGTCAATGGTGTTACTACAATATTAGTGCTCATTTTGGATATGTGGGTATCAAGCAATTAAATGGTTTTTTGTTTGTCATTTTAAGTAATGCAACATGCTAATCACAAATGTGTGTAACTAAACCTTGAAGGTTGACAACAAAACTTCATTGTGAAATCAAGATTTTTGAAACACTTCCAAGTTTTCTTCAAATCAACCTTGGTCCTACAAAAAAAATTTATTGATTACTTGTTTCTGTTTATATGAATAATTTTATTTTTATTAGGTTTTTGAGTTGATCTTATGTATGATGCCCACACCAAAACTTCCATTAAATTTCAAATATATGGTTTTGTTTGGTTTTAAGTTTCCTACCACTACTACAAAATTGAAGTGAAATTCACTAACCTAATTCACTATGGGACCTTAAAAACGAAATAAGTTCATTACATTTTAATGATTTCACCTGGTTAAAGTTATTTCATTATAATATCACTATGTAAACATCATGTTTTACTACTAATTGACATAATTCACTATTATAATTTACTATAATAAATAGGTTTATTTCTATGTTGTTTTAAATACCTTATATATGTTACTTTATGACATAACTTATATCATTTTAAGCTATTTTAGTTATTTTTATTTCTACCCTACATTGTTATAAGTTATTATAGGTTATTATAAAATATTATACCTTAAATTATTATATGTCATTCTACTTTAAGGTATCCTCCTTAGTTTATTATAAGTTTTTAAATTATTTCAAATTAAATTATTCAACTAACCATAGGTTTATTATTTTAAATTATATTTTAGGTTATTCAAGGTTTTTTTACTTTATTTTATCCTAAATATAATAACTTAAAATAATATAAAATAAAATATAATGACCTAAGGTAAAATAGCCTATAATAACCAATAATAACCTATGAAAAATAATTTAAAATAGCTTGAAACTAAAATGACAACACATCTTTTTATGAGATGGTAATTTTTTAAATGTCATTTATATGGTGACATGTGCCATTTGAACCATATTTTAATCTTCAATAATATTAATAATTTTCAAATATCTAAACCATCCAATAAAATGTGAATTGGATTTTGACACATCATTTTTTTGAGAACAAGTGGCAATTTTTTTAATCCATTTATTATTTAATATATTTAATATGAAACTTCCAATGAATTTCCAATTTTAAATTAATAAGATATATGTTGATGCATGGCATTTTTAAGTAAGTAAGTAATTAAGCTCAAGTAGGTAGGTAAGGCAAGGTTTAGGTGGGTAGGTATGCTTAAATAAGTAGGTAGATAAGGCTCCCTAAACTAGGGAGGGAGATTTAAAATAATCTTATTTTATTTTTGGGTTCAACTTTTAAGGTTGAACCTTTTTATATTCACTCATTCCAAATGGCATTTGGTTTATGAACATGTTTAGTGCATGTATCTATGTAATGTAAAAAATTGAAATGAAAGACAAAAGATATGGGACGAACAATTTAATTACAAGTTAAATGCAACTACTACTTAAAATTTATGTTTTATTAACTATATTACAATTAATAATAACTAGCATGTAATGATACTTAACAACATTATAATATATTAAGTAATTATTAATAATTTTCATGGTCATTGTAGTTATTATTATTTTTGCAACTAATAGGATAAGCTAACTATTATTATTATTATTATTATTTTTATAATTATAGTTAATAGCTAGTTTAGACTAGTATACATAATACTTGATATGTTATTCTAACCTAGGCCTAGATAACATAAGTATATTATCTTAAGTAGCCTAAATATATTAAGTATATTAAGTATATCAACTTATTTATATTAATTATATTAACCCATATGTATGCCATTAATTGCACACATAATCATATAACCCAAAAAATATGCAACATGCCAATTTTGTAATTACAAACACAACTAATTTGACTGTAAATGATAACTAATTGCAAGTAGTTGCAAAATGATTCATTACATATGACAAGATTTCTTCAAGTGTTAATTATGTTTGTGGTTTTTTTTGTACTTGATAATTCCAAAATGGTATGTTGCCTTTTTTTTAAATAAGGTGTAATGATCCAAAATATCAATGGGGTATCCCTTGTTTGTAATTGAATATGGGGGGAATTTAATCACAACAACACATCTTGGGTTTTACAATCGGTTAATAAAACGACTATTTTTTTTATACTACAATTGTAACTACAAGTTCATGTTAATGACTCCGTAATTGTAAAGGACATTGTGATGCCATGTGGCATTATGGTTTTGCAATTGGAGTTGATATCATGACTTGATGGTTTTTACACAAATATCAAAAAAATTTAAATGTATTTTTAATCATCCAAAATTAGGTGATAATAAAATTGCATTGATTTTTGCAACTTTTGATGAATAATAACAACTTATGGTCATGTGATGTTGACATGGCATGCCACATGGCAACAAAGTTGATTAGTACTCGCAACACCTCATGACTTGTGACACTAACTTTACATCATGATTCATATCATTGATTTGATGAATTAATCTCATTTATTAATTAGTTGAAAATATTGTTGTCTTTTATGATTAATAATAGTTCGATCTTCCATATGATAATGACATAACATGCCATTTGGCAACAAGGTTTCACAAATTTTCATAATAATTCATGAATTTTTGTGACACCATAAATTTTTATGTGTTTTGAATTTATGGCCCTAATATTTGTCATGGCATGCCATAATTTTTGGTGTACCATGAGGTTTTTGAAGTTATGAAGATATTTTATCAAGTTTGTAACCACCTCAAGTTTATGCAACTAGATACAATTAGATGTGACATAATTATCCTAATTTTTTTTAGCCTAATAATGCCTAGGTTAACTTAAGCTAAGTTAGTAAGTAATATAGGTTAACAAATTAATTCATTTTAAATCAACCTAGGGAGGCCTAGGTTTAAACTAGGTTGGTAAATAATAGGTCAACCTAAGGTGCCCAAGGTTAATTCAAGGCTAAAAATTTTGAACTTTATAATTTTGTGTTGAATATAATTAGTATTAAAAAAATGTGGTAGTGCAATAGATGAGGATTTGAACCCCAAAGTGAATGTGAAAGGTTTAAGTCCTCACTTTTGCAATTTATAATACTTAGGCCATTTGGCTTAAGTTAAGTACCCTAGTTTAAGCTTCTTGGGCTAGGAGTTCAACATTTATTTTGAATTTAGACCACGTAGCCTAAACTAAGTAGCCTAAGTTGCCTAACATAGGTAGTTAACCTAGTTAAGTTAAGGTAGGTTGACTTTTGGTTACGCAATGTAGGTTAGGTTAGGTTGACTTTTGGTCATGTGCAATGACTCATAATGTGTTTATAGGTTTTTGACACATGTCATCCATCCATCAAGGCGTCTTTTGTAACACTTAGTCAAATAAAATGATTAAGTTGAGATGACATGCATTTTACATGTCATATCAAAATTAATGATGACATGAAATTTCATTATTATAATTTTTTTTTTTAATCCTAATTGTTAAAACGACTGGGCCTTGCAACTGAATGTCCCTTGCAACTAAATGGGTGAAACAACATGGGTTTAATAACTCACTAATCACTAATCGCATATGTCCTTTCTCGCTATTATGTGGTTGTAAAGGCTAGTCGCAAAACCCAAAATGTGTTGTTATGAATTATGCTTATGTTGTGATGGAAAATACTTTAACATTGAATTTATCTATATAATGTAGATTGCTTCAACATTTTATAATAGTTGACACTACCAAAAAGGCCAACAACCTACCCATAAACTAATTAATTAATTAAATTTGCAATCAACGATAGTTTGGGCAACAATGTTATACCCACCTATTTTGTGATAATAATAATCCTCAAGAAGGTTTGGTTACATAAACATGTGTCCCATTGATGGCACCAACCATAGAAGGTAAGACACATTAAGTGGGCAATTGCAAGCTAAAGTGACCTACTTTTTATGTAACATGATAATTTTTTCTACACCCTTGGGATGAAAACATGTTTCATGTCAAATGCTTTTGAATTTTATGAAAATGGATTCAAAGATATGATTTTTATGTAATATAGTTAGGAGGAATACTTTTATTATTCAAAACTTAACATTGCACATCAAATGGGGGACTTTTAAATTTGTTTGACTTTCTATTTAATAGTACATAAACAACTTGAAAATGGATTTGCCATAATCATGGTTTTTAATGATAAAGTCATTTATCAATATCTAAAATTGATAAATGTCATGAATAATCCAAACCATTTGAATGTGGAATGAAAGTTTGGAAGATTTCTAAAAATGCCATAATAAAAGAAAATGATGAAGTCCATTACAATTTATTTGTTTTGAAAATTTGGGTTTCTTTTCACAAACATAGTATCTTGAGATGTAATAAAAAACAACCATTAATTACTTATGAACAATATGATTTTTTAAACCTCAAATATGAGCATCAAATAATGTCACATTGTTCTCACGATCAAAATAACTATTAAAAAAAACTATTAGGGATACTTCTTGTGTTAGAAAATGGTGCACTTAAACTTGCAATTACTTAGGTCTTGAAATCTACCATAATAACTTTTCAATGAATATCATTTCCTTTTGACTAAGACATCAAACTCATGAATGTTTTCTTGATGGCATAGACAACCTCATGAAAAACAACATAAATAATGGATTTGCCCACAACAAACAATTATAAACATACCAAATAATTAACACCATGCACCTATTTGTAAATTGTGCATGCCATTTAGATCTCCCAAGAATTGAACTTTAATATTTCATGTTTTTTTTTCCCACTAGAGGTATCGATTGGTTAACAATGTTAAACAAAGTCCCCTTGGTCATTTATAAAATGTGCCCCCAACATGCATCATCATGTTTTGTAATTAGTAAAAACCTTGAAAACCAAGTTGTAGATATTGGTTTCACCCAATGCCTCAAGTTTGTTGACAAGTTGTTTAAAATGTTTGTTATGAAGTATTGATGGAGAGTTACAAGAGACAATGCATAATGTTTAATGGTTTCTTGTGGAAACTTGTCCAAGCCTACAAATTAGAAATTACTTGTTTTGTTTAGTGATCATATATTGAAGGAGCTTGATTGATTATGAAAACAATTAAACTTGTTATTATAACAATGTTTGTAAGTTGTGAATCATCTGTTGGAGTTGGGCACAATCGAAAGAACAATTAAAAATGAAAGAAAAAGAAAAAGAAAAAACAACACACTTGAGTTCCTTAAACTGTTATCACAAAAGACAATAGATGTTTATACACCAAATGATGGCAATATTATGAACTTTGAATAGATTTGAGAAGTTTGGAATTTTACTCAATTAATTATTCAAAAATAGAGGAACTAATCAATAAGAATTAGTTTTTTGTGAATGGGCAAACATGTTAAAGTATTTGGGTGCAAACATGATAACAGTAATCACATGAATCCTTTTGATGAATGTTTATTTCAAAATATTTTCAATATATTGTCATTTGTAAGTTGAAAAAATAAATAAATTGTTTTTTTTTTAATCTTCCAAGATATTGCATTATATTATAATGTAAAAGAATTTCTTGATCAATAAAAGCTCTTATAATGCTTATAAACATTAGTTTACAACAATTTAATAAATGTTTTTACAAAGTTTTACATTCATTATATTCAATCCAAATCATATTATATATTTTCATAATATATGAAAAACATTGTCATGAGTGCTTTTGATTGACTTCCAACATTAATATAATTTTTTATATTAAAACATGAAAACCAAAACACTACTTATAATCACTTTTGAATCTATAAATTGCGATTGCACTCACCCAAAAAAAATTACATGTAAAATAATACCTTCAAATGTAAATGCATAAAAAAAATTTACATTTATTAAAGCTTCATGATTCCTTAGATTATGTGTGTTAGCTATCAAAAATCAAACAACTATTTTGACGATTAACCTAATTTAACACAAATTCCTAAACATTAAGTGTAAATCATGCTTTATAATAAGAACTTTGTACATGGTGAATGTTAACATGAACTCAAATGTTTCATGAGATATCGGGTATTTATGCCTATTAGTTAATAATGGGAGGTAACTTATGGCTTTTTAGGGATTTTTGTGTTTAGCCAAAATGGCAAGCATCCATATGAACACGGAGACAAAATGTGGATAATTCATAGGAAAATTTAGCCAAACTTGGCTATAAACGATATATAGAGTACAAAACTTCAATCATCTTTCTACTTTTTTGGCAACAAATTAAAAACCAAAATAGAAATCTCCTAATTTTTTTCTATTGTTTCAAGAAGATTGAAAATCTCCAAAATCAATTCATTTTTGAAAATTTAATTTAATTTATTTTTCTTTTTGGCGAAATATCGCCATTAAAAAAAAGGCAGCAAGCCCGACAAACCGAGGTCTCAATTCCAGATGTCACTGGTTTCAGGATCTCATAAGGTCGGCCTCTCAAAATAGGCTTCTGGAATCGGCCTCTCGATCTCGGACGACGACCCCACGGACAAACAAGCTCCGTGCGCGCGCGGGAGAGAAACAAGGAGAGAGAGAGAGAGAGAGAGAGAGAGAATGTGCGCGTTTTTTTGCTTTCTGGCTATGGTGATCCGCATTATCGATTTCGATGTCGAGAACGACAGTTGACGCTTGTTCTTTTCTATGTTTTTTTCTTTCTATGAGAATTTTTCTTTCCGGGGAACTAATTTTTTTCACCAGCCGATGTCTGTAGCCATTTCTTTGGCACGCTTTTTTGGCTTCAACAGTCTGTTGCGCTGGTGGTTTCTGCATCCGAGTTCGCTGTATTTGCTTCTGCGCGACATTTTGGTGCGGTAAGGTTCTTTTTCCCACTCAAAGTTTCACTTTGATATGCAGACGAGCTCTGAGGTATTCTTTTCATTTCGGTTTCGGTTGATTTGCAAGTCTGTTCTTGAGAGGAGCGTTTTCTCTGTTTCCCTCAAGTCGCTTTGCTGTAGAACAATCGGCTGTTTACGTTTGCGCAAATCGGTGTAGAAGAGGGCGAGCGACGGGGAAAGAGTCGAAGTTTGAGTCTGGAGGTGCTCGCATTGCCAGCATAGTTGTCACCACGGAACATTACAATCTTTTTTAGTTTTCCGGGGATCGTCGCGCCGGACCTCTACAGCCTTGGTCGTAATGTCGTTGCTGGATCTGCACTAGTTGAAGTGCAGGAACGACAGAGGTTTCAATAAGGCCTCTTTTGTGAAGAGAAATTGTTAGCCTACCCGAAGACTGTGACGAAGAAGAAGAACGTCGCCCCCGACTTTCAGCAATGAACGCTGTCCAGGAGTGTTTACCGTCTTTCTGGAACGCAATTGGATTGATTCGATCGTATCAAGTGTAAAAAGATTCAAGACTGTAGGAGCAGTAAACGTACTTGTTGGAGAGTCTCGCCGGGGTAAAATGGCGGATAGGGAGCGGAGTTCGAGTCCATCGTTCGCTGGACAGAGGACGACAGCAGGAGGGCTCGGCGTTCCTCCTGCGCAACAGGTGCGTCCAAGAGCTTGTGGTGTAATGCCTACCTTGTTTGTAATTCTCACATTGAACTGGACGTGGAGAGAGGAGGCTCAATGCACACTTGTATTCACAGCTTTGATTTTTTATATGCTCAGCTATGCCCGGAGGTTTCATTCAGCTCTCAGGTCACTGGGAGTGAGCTTCCACCTGCAGCCACAGTTCGAATATTGATGTGAGTGTCATTGTTGGTCCTCCTTTGCCCAAAAAACCAGGTGAAACCAGGTGCCATCAATCCCCTGAAGAAAAGTCAAAACTATGCTGCCAAGGCAGCTGCGGCACGCCTGGCAAAAGTCATGCAGGCCAGCCGTGACTTAGTTGATGATGATGATGATGAAGATGATGATCACCACTTTCCACATTTTGGGCCAGATGGATCTAATGCAAGAGACCTTTCACCCAAGGTTAGCCTCTTGATGTCCAAAAGTTTTTCCTAGCACTAAGCTGTTCATCCCCATGTACTCAAACTTTGTAAGTATCTGTGACTCCCAGCTTCCTGATCTGCCTTGTATGCATCATCAAGCTGGAAACATGTGTGTGGCCAACCCTCCATACCCGTTCACAAGTTGTTGTTGTTAATATGCTTCAGAAGGGGTGGGTGTAGCACATTCCAAGGTGCCAAGACCATCCCAAATAGAGCTGGAGCAATGTCTTTAAGACTGTGGAAGTTTGATTTGTTGAGCAAGGATTGATTTTCAATGTGCCCTATACTTGTACACAACAACCTCTGTTTGTGACTAAGAGCCCCTATTGTTCATGGACAGCTTATGAGAGCTTATGACAGTAGCAATGGACCCCTTGCGGCAGGATTGCGCTCAGCAACATTTGCCAGGAGCACACTGAAGCCCACACCTGTGCCTCCATTGGTGCCAGTCAACCCAAGGCCACGGCCTGCTCTGGCTGTGGTCCCTTCTGTTTTGCGTGTCAAAGATCCAGCTCCAGCTCCTGTTATTGATCGTACCAGAAGGTGAGCCTGTGCCCCTCTCTTGCTTTCCTGTGAGGGACTAGTGGCACTTTTGTGCGGTTTAAATAGAGGTTTGATTTTTGTGATTTGAACTGGGAATGAGACTTTGCATATGAGATTAGTGCTTGTTTAAGGCAAGCATTAACCTCATGCCGAAATGTGTACAATCATCAACCTGTAACCTTGATAGTCTTCTCAATGATGAGATGCAGATCTATGGCAATTACATGCACACATGGATAAGTAGCAGTACTGAATTCTCACCCATGTGAGGCATGTCAAGATGTGCACATACAACAATGTTGCACAGCTTCAGTGGTTGGATTGACCATTTCCAAAGCCACAGTGTTAAATGTACCTCTGCAGCACAGTGTATATCATAAGTTTCTTGTGCCTTTGGAAGGAGTGGCATCACAAGCAGTTCATGATTCCCTTCTCCATCCCTGACAGACCTACTGAAACTCAACATACTGACACCATGTGCAAAATATCAATGTAGGAGTCACAATTCTACTGTTCTAGCACAAGCCATTCAGGCTGAGTAAAGACCTGACATTGAAAAGTTTGCAGATATCCTATAGATTTGGCACATGAAAGTCGAGGGCAAGACTTAACAGGACCAAATTCCAGAAGAGAAACAGCAGCATTGCGGGATGAGGTACATACTTTCATCCCTGTTTTTGTGTCTAAAATTGATATTGTCTCTTTGAGGTTTATTACTGAACATGACTTCAGTGCATAGGACAAGTCTGCGCTATATGATACTTCTACTATGACAAGTGTGTGACATGAATCTGCTATATCCGATCCTGCAAGGTACTGACAACAAAAAGGCTGTGATTATCATTAACAAGTAATTCTCGCTGATGCATGCCCTTTATCAAACAATTGTTAAAAAGTAAAGTGCCCAAGAAGCATGTACACTAAGGTGATAAGCTATGTTTTGACATGGTTTGTGGTAATGTTGCAGATTGATATTCTGCAGGAGGAGAATGAGGCGCTTCTTGATAAGGCATGTTCTTATTTGGGTGCAGTGTATAGCTAGTACAGAAATGCAGTTTTCTCTGTATAACTTTGCTAGAGATGTACATGCTGCCCTTCACCCTGCTCCATCATGAAGTTGGATGTGGATGTACCCAGATGTTAAGTCTTACACCTGTTGAAATACCTTTTCTGGTTTCTGAGTTTACATTCACAAAGCTCACATGAAAAGAATTTGCACCTGCAGCTTCGGCTTGTGGAGGAGAAACTTGCAGAGAAGGACACCAGGTCACGGGAGCTTGAAAAGCAGGTGTTTTTCCAGATATCTTGGATTCAAAATTGCTCCTTCTATTTCTTCCTTGATACCATGATTGTCTCCTTTTCAACAATATGGGTTCACATACTTCATTGATTGGAGTGTACACCCCACATGGGATATGTGGGTGACAAGAACTTCAAGGTGTTCCAATGTGCATATCATTTGAAGGTTTTTGAGCTGTATTGTTATCTCCATACTCTCATTGTAGCCTGCTTAGGGCTGTGACAACTCAAATTTGTCCACACTTCTCTTAGACGTGTAAATAGCCATCAGTGGTGTGCTTAAAGGATTTGTTCAGGGTGCAGGAGACCCCGACTCTGAGCCTCTATGCAGCGCTCTTTAAGTCATAGGCTTAGATGCTTGCTTGTACAGGGGCAGGCTAAAATGAAATGAAGCTTACTCTCAAAAGCTTGTTACTGTTGAAATGAGGATAATCTATTCTTTTGATTAGGTCTCAAGAGCTAGCTGATTGTTTGCCCTAAATTTTGAGCAGATTATTATATACTACTCTACTCTCACTGTTGGAGCTGATGAATTCAGTTGTCGTGCTTATTTTTGGTTTGCTTGGCACTGACACAATCTCTATCCCTTATTTTGTGGACTTTTCTTTGAAATCTGGTGGATACTTCTTCTCTTAGATGAATCCATAGAATTTGTAATAGTGATCTGGGAGTACTGACAGAAAGCTGTAAAGGGAAGTGCATGTCTTAGTTGCTTGTATACTGAAGCCTAACTGCCGCAGAGATTGTGTGACTCTTAGCAGGTTGCATCTCTTGGGGAAGGGATTTCATTGGAGTCTCGGCTTCTAAACAGGTTTATTGGCCGTTCACATAGATTGTTTATTCTTCTAACAAGTGCTAAAACTGATTCAGTGATAAGAAAGAAAAACCCACCTCAGCTTTTGACTCAATGCATTAGGAACTCAGTTGGTTCATATGTACAATAGTACAAATGTAGTGAAAACCCTGTTTATGAGGAATTTTTCTGTAGTTTACAAGGAATTGATTGCCAGCTGCTTTGCTGCTTCATCTTGAAATTATATGTTGCAAGTTCAGCCAAGTGACTTGGGAATTCTGTTGGGGTGATTTGTCATGTGGTCGGGTCCATGTCACTACAGAAAAGAACAGTTTTTGAAGCAGCGTGAGGTAAGGATTGACCTCTCCTTGATTTTTGCATGATCCTTACAATTACCTGTTGTTTCTGAATCCTAACTTACTGATACGGCAGGTTTAAGCCTCTTTGCAAATTGCCCAAACTGTAGGAGATGTTATTGTTTTTGGGTCAATGGTGTTGCAGGCAGCAATAAGAGTTGCTAAAGAGCAGAGCAAGGATGTGAAAGATGAAGAAATTGCAAACTTGAGGCTTGAAGTAGAGGTATCACAACCCACTTAAGGTTTTGTGAAAGCTGTGTTGGTGAGGAACTGTGTATTCTTTAATTGATACTGTGGTATATATATTTTCCATTCCAGTGTTGAGGATATCTTGGGGATTGGATGCTGAGTGAATGATTGATGGAAGAGGATTTCAATAATCTGATTCATTTATATCTTGGTCATGCTAGGCTGCAAGGGATGAGGCAATGGCAGCATCTGAGGCAGCTAGGGAAGTGGACATAGAAGTGAGGGCTCTGCGGACAATGACACATCGGATGATTCTCACTCAGGAAGAAATGGTATGTGGTGTTCACATTCTTGTTGACGTACTGTTCAATTTTTAATTTACTCCAGGAAAACTAGCTTGGAGGAGGGTTTTGTAGTATTTCTCTAATACATTTTATGCTCTTGGTTTGCTACCATTGGAGCCCTCTTGGTTGTTTACCTTTACTTGGCTCACTCTCCACAAGAACATAGTAGCTGAAAGGACATCTAGTAACCCCATGTGCATCAGTTGTCTTTTTCATCAGAGGAATGGAAGATTGCAGATGACTGGATCCTCATTGTTAAAATCACATGAGGATTAGATGGTCATCACATGAAATGTATGAATAAGGTGTCTGTGTGAGGCATTGGCACAGGAAGAGGTGGTGCTGAAGCGGTGCTGGCTGGCTCGCTATTGGGCATTGGCTGTCCGCCTTGGTATGTGATCATTGTTGGATTGAACATTCTGATTTAATGTACTGTAACCATGTAAGATACACGCTATGTCATCATTTGCCTGACTGCAAAGAGATGAACCTGTAAATGAACTGTGTATGACACTATATTTGCCTCATTATCACCTTAAGCAGGACACTTATAAGTAATCTCATATTTTCCTGGATGGACCCATGTGTCAACTGTGTTGCAGACATACATCCTGAGATAGCACATGGGAAGAAAGAGTTTTGGTCATCATTAGCTCCACTCCCACTTGAGGTTGTTTTATCTGCGGGTCAGAGGGCAAAGGAGCAGTCTTCCTCTCAATCTCAGAATGGGTCATCTGAGAATGGTAGGTTTGTTTTCACTAGAACAGATGTTGAAATGTAGGTCAATATCTGTATGGTTTGCTTGGAGTACAAAGTATGGCTGCTGGTGCAAAGCTAACATGGTATTGTGAATGCAAATCTTGTCATTGGGTTCAAAACAGGCCAAGATTCCAGCCGAATTTTGAACTCCTGTGCTCAGATACATAACAGTTCAATGTACCGCAGGTGGAAAGAAATCAAAACCAACTCGAGATGTGAATGACATTACTGGTGATGGCAACATTGAGAGCATGTTGGCAGTGGAGAAAGGCCTGAGGGAGCTTGCTTCTTTGAAAGTGAGCTGACATGAAAGCCACTCAATTTTTTCTTGTAGTTTTGTCTTCTCTTTGCTTTATGGTGGGGTTTCCTCTTTTCCATGCTTGCTGATTGTTGCTGGTTTGTTGTCAGATCTGAAACATACATAGCCTTATTTGAAAGTTAACTCTCAATTTATTTCAGGTTGACTGTAAATATTGAGAGATTCTCAGTACAAATGAAGATATTCATCGAACATAAGCCTGAGAATTTTCTGTTGTGGAAAATATGCTAGCCAATTTTTCTTGCAAGCCTTTTTTGACATGGGTCCTAAAATGCAGTAGAATGTGAGGAAAGATGATGCAGTGTGAAGGTTGTGGTTCCCTCACTGGCTTGACTCTGAATATTTCCTGCTTTGTTGTGGGCTTACTTACTGGACACAGATTGAAGATGCTGTCATGCTAGCATTGTCTCAGCATCGATATCCAGTGTTTGGTCGGGGTGGTTAGTTTCTCTTTCCACTTCTCCTCTTGAATGGACAATACTTTTGCCCACAATTACCACCCCCCACAAAACACACACACACTCTCTCTCTCTATTGATCTGAGGTATTTCCAAACTGGGTATGGGGTCTGCAGCCAAAATGCAATGGCAAGCACAATGTTGAAAGGTTTTCCTAGTATGCAACTCTGCATATCTAAACTGCAACATTGCCATGCTATTTGAAATTTGTGGACAGGTTCAGTTCTCTATACAATGCAACATCAATGGTTCATGATTTGATATTCTTTACAGTGGATCATACTTGCAGCCATCTATGTATGGGGCTCAGGTCTTGATCTGGTGTCAGTGTCTTCTGTTACTCAGAGCACATACTACTGTCATAGCTTGGACATGCAATCCTCACTCCTTTTTATCAGAATGAGGCTTGGACCTGCCCTCCACTTGAGCCCATTGTCCTAGTTTTGTGAAGTCATCGAGTTGTGGTTTCCTGTGTCTTCTCTTTACTTGTAGTTGAGGCAGTCCTTGACTCAGATTTGGTAAGCTCATATATAGGATGAAGAGTGATCAGATGTGCTTGCTGTGCAGATTCCGAAGATGGAAAGCCCATGCATGCTCTTGGTGAGTAGCAAGTGTTGCTGTCTTGTACATCAGATTGCTGTATGTTTTGATTCTTACATGGACCTGTCGATCTCCTTCAGACATTCTGCTGTCCCCATCTTTGCCATTGCTTACTGAAGACTTGAATTGGCTTACTATGCAGATTTAAGCCCCATGGAGGTTGAAGATGTGCAATTCAGGCAGGTATCAGGCTGTGCAGATTCACCACCTTCTGTGTTTTCATGCTGTGTTACTGTGTCTTATTCTGAAGAATGTCAGCACCAGTTGCAATATAGAGTTGTAAATTACTGGAGATCTCACTGAGGGTTGTGGGATGGCTATTGGATGGTGGGCAGGCATGGTTGATCTACTTCTGGCGCCGTGCTAAAAACAATGGAGTGGAGGATGACATTGCTGATGAGCGCCTCCAATTTTGGATCAGTCGAACAATGCACCAACCTGCACCACATGATGAAGTGGATGGTATGCTCCTACTTATTCTTCATTTGTCAGCTTGTACTGCTGCAAGGGTGGGCAAAATCAGATGATTGGAACTTATTATATTGCCTGCATCTGACAACAGTACACTAAAGCACGCATGCAGTAATTTCCAGGCATCGACATGTTATATGCATAAATATTTTCTCTTAAGTTCCAAAATACTGTTGTTTATTGATACACAATACTAGAAATAACTCAATTTGGTGGGGCCAGTTCAACGGGGCTTGATGGAGCTGAAGAGGCTGGGGATAGAGGAGCAACTCTGGAATGTATCTCGCAGAGAGATTGCACATGAAGCTGCCAACCAAAAGCTTGATGTCTTGGAGGTGTTGGCCCCTGCCAGTCTCCAGAGGGCCATAAGTGCACCAAGTATTCACAATGGTTAGTAATGCTAGCAAAGTATGTGTAGATTTGCACAGATGGATCCTCACAGTGAGTATCATCATGCGGATGTTGGCATGTAATCTGTTGTAGATAGTAATTGGGTTCCAGGAGCCACTTTCAAAAGCCCTCCAAAGAGAAGCTAGCTCAGATATTCTACTAAGGTTCTGTACTCCCACTGTTTTTGGATCTCTACTTCCTTTCTTTTTCAACCAAGACTTGTTTGCAAATGTGGCCTGGAGAGCTTTGTGTGCCTGGAGTTCTGAATTGGCCCTACATGAAGTGTGAAATTGTCAAATGACTGCAGTTCCCTTTACTTTGTGGAACTTGACTTTAGATCAAACTTGAAGATGTCCAAAGAACAGACTCAATTTGTTCAATTCCAACCCTTATTTTCATAAGACATGGGACTTTGTGCCATAGCTATTTCTTAAACTTGATGCTCCGAATGTATTGAAGACTTACTTGAATTTCATTGTGCTTCAACTGCTAACGAAAGTGAAGATTGAAGTTGGCCTTCATGTGGTTTTACACAAGGTTCATGTGAGTATGTACATCAGAAAGTTGTCTTTATCTTTCTTGCTTTGATTCTCTTTTGTCTCTCCCTCTTGTATTTCTCTGCAAGAGCAATGGCACAGAAAGTCATGCCTTCTGGTATCTGTCAAGACAGTGATTTTGTGAACAGGCGAAAGAAGCTCTATGAAGGTTTTGGAGGTGGATGTGGACAAATTGGGAGACAGCTGAGATGAACATGGGGCAGCTGGAGCTTCTTCACATTTCACAATCTGCACCAGTTTTGGCAATAACAAGACATGTGCAGGTACTTGCTGTTCAACTGATAAAAAAGACAAATTCAGTGTGAAGAAAGTATTCTTCACCAGCACGTTCTGCCAACTCCATTCGATCTTCCATGCTTTCTCTCTATTGGTTCACTTTGTCCTGGACCAAACTCTGGCGAGCTGTTGCAGAGAGATGGCAGCAATCAAGAATCACAAATAAGTGCAACAACTTTGTGGTGAATTCTCAGTATGAAGACAGATGAGGGGCAGAATGTAATCAGAAGTTCCAGCATCTTCCTTGTGACTAGATCACACTTAAATGATGATGGAATTACTAAGCAGGGAAGATGATTGCTTTCATAATTCTGCTTTATAGGCAAAACATACCATGAAAATTCCGTAGGGCCTTGATGTCTTCATTAATGATCTTTTTCAATGCAGCATCATACTCCTCCTTGGTCAGGCGTCTGCCTCCTGTTGTAACTTGTGCAATCTCATGGCCACCATAGCCCATTTTGGTGTGCCTTCCAAATGAAACCCGCCATTGTTTTACAGGAGGTGGAGATTTTTGTTCTCTTCCTCCATCTGAGGTATGTGCTCTCATGGAACATGGTGTCAAACCAGGCAACAGTATGCTGATGGCTTTGAAATAGAGAGAAAACTGAACTTCAACACACTTCTGCAGTTTCCTGTTTATGATAATTCAATAGTACTGTTCTCCGTTTGTGCTGTGGCCCAGAATAGTTTTTGTACCTGAGGCTGAGCGCCACCGGACCTTGGGATGAAAGCCTGATTTGCTAGAAATCAATTGGGGTGGGGCAACAGTCTTTGTTCTATCGGGTACAAGACCCTTTTGCAGGCGTGCGACATGTACCTCAGAGCTCTCCACAACAAGCTCCAACAATGCCCTCCCCTCTGAACTGGGAAGGACAGTCCGGTGTACAGAATCTGCTCATTTTCCATCCCAGCAACCAAGATGTCCACTGGTGGTCAATCATCAATTAATCTATCAAACTGAAGCTCAACCTCATTCCTATACCAGCATCCCTGTACAAGGGTATGAACATTACTTGTCAGACTGCGGAGAATGTGATCACTTTGTGCATGTGAAAACAGATCAATTGAAGTTGGTGTACCTAAAGGTTGATGCAATCCCTTTAGTATGTTGTGACCAGCCACACTTCTAACTAGTTTGCCACCTGTATCTGGCAAGGCAGTGGAATATTTGCTAGCAAGTGCAATCACATTTTGTGCACGCACATGCAACGCCTGCAGGTGTCTGCCAAGCTTGTTCCTGCTTGGAGATATTCTGATAGAATTTTTGCTGCTTGTGTAACCAAAATTGGGTTCTTGACAAGTTTGTGGCACGCTCACATGAATTGCACAGAGCCTTGATGTCTTGCAGGGAGAAGGATGGAGTTGTGGTGAGCTTGCCAGACATCCCTTTATCATGCTGTTTGTGAAGTACTCTAGCACACTTAATCAACATCCCTCTGTTTGTTCAAGCATGCAGGTAGATGTCTCTGCAACCCCACCAAACTGTGGCCCGCTATCTTTTCACTGTACTGGTGGTGAATGTTAGTTTGCTACATCAACAACTGTCTCTTCTTTCAACCCTGCTATTTCTTATCATTATCCTTTTGCAACCTGTTGAAACATCCTTCAAATTTGCTGCCAATAGAAGCAAGTGCGCTGTGTCAGCATACCTGCTTTGTTGTATGCATTCTTCAAGGTGCATTTTCTCGCACTTTCTGCAGACTGTTTTGCTGCCATCCTTTCCTTGTGCAAATGCCCATGAACAAAATGCCAACTTCATCACCCTTTCTCTTTCTAGGCATATCCATGCACATGTACTAAACCTCTTTGTCTTGTGTTTTCCATTAGGTTATTTTGTCTTCCTGCAACATCATCACTGTTGCTTTGTGCTGCTGAAGTCCCTAAATTTCTTGAAAGTTTTTGTGGTAAACTTCAATCCTTTGGCCTTTGGGGGGGAAAACATTAGGGCAAATTGTTAGGCCCCCAAATCCAGCAGTTTGCTCTCTTGGGTAGGTAACTGAAACTGTCATCAACACTTTTTTGAGTGCAAAGAGGGTGGTTGATCTCATGGGGTTTTGATTTTATGGCTTCCAGTTGTGATTCTGTCTAATCTGTGTTGGAATCTCTCTCTCTCTGGATGGGTTATTGTTGCCACCCATAGTGTAGGTGTATTCCAAGATGTAATGACCAATAGGTGTAAGTGTAGAATCCGAGTGTAAATAAAGCATGTTAAAAAACAGTGTAAAAAAGTGTAAACAATCCAAATTAATTACACTGGCACTTACCCCGTGTACATACATATTTGTTTTTTATCCTCACAATTACACAGAGGAAATGTAAACCATTCTCATATACATGAACATGAGCTAGTAGTGTAAATGCATTTGTTCAATACTTTTAGATTTCAATGGAATTCTTTCATTACAATAAAATTGCAGCAATTTTTTTATGCCCATGTAAACCCAATTGTAAAGATCCATCAAAAAATAAAATAAAAATTCTATAACAAGTTGGAGAGTGCCTTTTGGATTGTGTAAGTTATTATTCTTATAATATCATTGTGACATAACAAACATGATTTCATGATTTCTTTGACCTAGTGAGAGATCAAAATATACAAAGAAACAAAATGCGATAATGCTTTATGTGTTATGAAATATTGTCCAAATACATTCGGAAATTTCTTAGTGGATTTTTTTTTGAGTACAAAATGAATTTGACAAAGCTTAGGCGAGTACATCTAGGGTTTCCAGCAGACACCCATCATGCATGCATTGGTTCCAAGTTCTAATCCAAAATTTTACCCCAAATTTCTACACCAATGTGAACCCTTGGGGCAGACCCAATAAACTGGATCAACAAAGGGAAAGGAAGTCTTGGAGTCTTGGGAAAAGACTAGGGTTTGGTTGACACCCCCTCCCTACCAAAGGAATTGAAAAAGGGGGAGATTGTAAAGGAGCTATGGTGTAACGTCACCATAAGAAGACCTGTTGTTATTGGCAAGAGCACCTTTCCCTCATCTTACTTTGTCACTGAAATTTTGACAAAGTTGTATGACTTCAGTAGGTAGGCACTGAAACCTCTTGGCTGATGACTACCACTCTTGCTCCCTCTAGAGTTTCCTGAGTGGGAAAAAAAAAAAAAAATGGCAATTGGCAAATTCTTGAGGGCAAAAGGTTGACATATTTTAAATACAAAAAACACTCAACTGTAATACTGCTTTTCTTCACAAGGTTTGACATATATTTCGTGGATGAGCGCCTAAGTGTTTCCAAGCCAAAATGTCATCACCATATTGGGGTAAACATGCAGGCAAGAGTGGAAAATCCATCTCCCTGGTATTGTTTTTGTTGTGTTGTTTGTTGTTCAAGTCTTTCTCTCTCATTCTTGGACAACTTTGGGTCCTTTTTTTTTTTGAAAACCACTGTTTCAGATCCAGTTGATTTCTTGGATAATAGAGATTTTTTTTGGGTTAAAAACTTGTGCATCTTTTGTACCTCACAGGGAATTCAAACTTGGCCAAAGGCGCTCACCAGAAGCATGCTTGCTGGAAATGTGGTAATTAAAAGACTCCTAATGCTTTTCATCTGTCATTCCACTAGTTCCATTACAAAAAAATTTGGGGTTGTGTGAGTGTGTGGGCTTCTAGACAGATCAATGACTTGGGGTGGTGCTGAAATTGGGTCCCCTCGATAGATACATTTTTGGTGCTTACAAAATGCTATGTTCCTTTTCACAAGCATTTTGGTGCTCACAAAATGACAATCATGAAATCAAATCCTTCTCACTTGAATTAGAGCTGGATTGAAAAAACTAGCAAAATAGTGCAGAAGATTAAATTGATCATCGTTTGACAGGCTAAAGTATGATCAATCTTTTGCTGTGGCTGAATTTGAACTGGTATTTGCTGAATTGAGATTGAAATTGTACATAACCCACATGATGTATGCTGTTGTGCCAGATTTCAATCTCTTTAGCAGAAAGCCTTGTGGTGAAAAGCATTGTGTTATTTGTGTCATGGGTTTTTTAGCCCAAGAGATTTCAAGCTGATCATCATCACCATCATTTCACACAGAGTTGTTTCACAGTATAGCTAATGAACTAAATTCTACGAAACAACTCTGTGAACAATGGATACTTGTGTAAGTTGTGCTCATGATCAAAAGGTTCTATGTTCCAACTGTTTTAGATCCCACCCACAATAGAATAACTTGCATTGTGGAACTTGAGAAGATCCTGTGCAGAAACGCAATGAAGCTTGATTTGGATATTTGCCACTAATCAAATTTCTTAATCAGCTTGGTTTTATGTTTGTGGCTAAATGGGGCTTGGGTGATGAAAAAAATTGAAAGATTCCCGCAAAAAACACCACATTTTTGTGTGTGTGTTTGTGTCAGATGAGCTGATCAGGACTGCAAAATACATAGCAACGCCAGGGAAAGGGATTCTTGCAGCGGATGAAAGCACGTCCACGATCGGCAAGAGAATGACGAGCATCAACGTGGAGAATACGGAGGGTACTCGACAAGCACTTCGTGAGATGCTCTTCACAGCACCCGGGACGCACCAGTTCCTTAGCGGCGTGCTCATGTACGAAGAGACTCTGTACCAGAAGACTTTGGCTGGAAAACCGTTTGTCAAAGTGCTGGAGGAAGGCGGCGTCATGACCGGTATCAAAGTCGACACCGGTACCATCGAACTCGCTGGTACCAATGGCGAAACCACTACCCAAGGCCATGATGGCCTTGCAGGCAAGGTTCCTTTTCGAATTCCTTTTCGTAATATTATTGTCGGGATTTCTTTCTTTCTTTCTTTCTTTCCTTCCACATGCTAGCTGCATCGAGAGAGAGAGAGAGAGAGAGAGCTCTCTCTCAGTCTTGCTTGCTTCCTTTGTCAACAGACTAATGTAGAGCAAAACCAACCACCCAGCAGCAGCAAAAGAAGAAGTTCTTAACTAGGATCTAGTTGAAGTGTTGAATGGGTTGTGAAGATTTTGTCCCATTAGAAAGCTTGCAAGCAAATACTTCCCAGCAGCGTGATACAAGTCTGTGGCATCTTTCTTTCCTTTAACAAAGTAGTGAGCTCACTCCCAGAATCAAGAGCAGTTATTATTATGACATCTTTCTGTTAGGCTGCTGTGATCACACAAGCTTTCCATTATATTTTTCCAGCTAAAGAGCTGGCTGTGTTCACCCACTTAGCTCACAGTTCTATCGGTCAAGCATTGAAGGAGCTGAGAGCAGCTATGAGTCAAATTGCGACTCACCATAAAATGACATATGTGCTTTTTCTCACAAGAACATGTGTTTTCCCAGAGTTTATCACATGATTTCAATGCACAGTTTACAACTCTCCAATGAAAAACAACTGTCCCAGCAGGAAGAAACAAGACCCTATGTCAGTGGCTTTCCATTAGGTGGTTGTGATCACAATAGCCTAATGGAAAGCCAGTGATACAGGGCCTTGTGTTGTGTGTAAATGTGATCACAACAGCGTAATAGAAAGCCATTGATATAGGGCCTTGTGTGCAACTGCGATCCCAGCAGCGTGATGAAAAGAGACCCTCAGGTACACTGAGAATCTATTTGCAAGCTTGAGGCGTCTAAATGGATTTGTTGTCAGCTTAGAGCCTCGTGCGTAGCTGTGATCACAGGCAGCTTAATAGAAAGAGACCCTTAATTTGTGATCAGAGCGAGCAGCCTAATGGAAAGAGAGGGTCCTTAATTTGTGATCACAGAGAGCAGCCTAATGGAAAGAGAGGGTCCTTAGTTTGTGATCACAGCAACCCAATAGAAACAGATCCTTAATTTGTGATTTGCAGCAGCCTAAGGGAAAGAGATCCTTAGTTGTGATCACAGCAACCTAATGGAAAGAGCGGGTCCTTAGCAGCTTACCTTGATCAGCAAGTCTAAAGCACAAGCCGCTGGCGTGGCAGCTGCGTGAATGTGTGAACTATGGTTTACTTTTGTGCAGATCGTTGCAAGAAGTACTATGAAGCTGGAGCAAGGTTTGCGAAATGGAGAGCGGTTTTGAAGATAGGACACAGAGAACCGTCGCAGCTGGGAATCGACCAAAACGCGCAAGGACTAGCTCGGTACTCCATCATTTGTCAAGAGAATGGGTTGGTGCCGATCGTGGAGCCGGAGATTCTGGTCGACGGTTCACACGACATCCGGAAATGCGCGGAAGTGACGGAGCGAGTGCTGGCAGCTTGTTACAAGGCCTTGAACGAGCAACATGTGCTGCTGGAAGGCACGTTACTGAAGCCCAACATGGTGACTCCCGGATCCGAAGCACCCAAAGTCAGTCCAGAGATCATCGCCAAGTTCACAGTCCGAGCTCTTCAGCGAACCGTGCCGCCAGCAGTTCCCGGGATCATGTTCCTGAGTGGCGGTCAGAGTGAGGAGGAAGCTACCATCAACTTGAATGCCATGAACGCCTTGCAAACTCTCAAGCCCTGGACCTTGAGTTTCAGCTACGGTCGTGCTCTCCAACAAACTGTGCTCAAGACATGGGCTGGTGAGAAGAAGAACTGGGCCGCTGCTCAAAGGGTTCTTTTCGCTCGTTGTAAGGCGAATTCCGAGGCCTCGCTTGGTAGATACAAGGGAGATTCAGGAGGTGATTCTGGTAGTCTTCATGTTGCAAATTACAAGTATTAGATGATCAGAAACAGCTGCAGCTCCTTGAATGAATTTCTCCACTCCCGCCGCTGAACTCAGAAATTATGTACATTTGCAGTTTGAATTTCATTCTAAAAGCTTTGAGATCTTCAGCTTCTGGATGGAGCTCAGCTCAAAAGCAGTACTTTCCAGGACATTATATTTTAGTGCTTTGAGATCTTTGTTGAGCTTTTGAAGCTCAGATTTCAAGGAAACTTTTCTACACGCTTTGAGCTTGTCAGGGAGCTCAGCTGAAACAGGTTGGACTTCATTCTAAAACTTTTGTACACTCTTTGAGCTTCTCAGGGAGCTCAGATAAATTGGAAATTGAGATCTTGAGTTTCTGGAGCTCTGAAAACAGTTTTGAATTTCGTTCTACAACAGCTTTGAGATCTTCAAGAGCTTCTCCCAAGAGCTCAGAAACAGTTTAGATTTCATTCTAAGAGTTTTACATGTTTGAGCTTCTGGAGCTCAGATTTGGAAATTCTGAAAAGTCTTTGAGATCTTTGAGTTTCCGGAGCTCCAAAAACAGTAAATGGATTCCATTCTAGAACTTTGAGAGCTTGAGCTTCTGGAGCAGATCAGAATTTGGAAATTCTGAAACTTTGACATCTTCAATCTTGAGCTTCTCCAGGAGCTCAGAAACAGTTGGGAATTTTTTTCTAAAACTTTGAGATCTTCAAGAGCTTCTCCAGGAGCTCTCAGACAGTTTGGATTTCATTCAAAAAAACTTTGAGATCTTCAAGAGCTTCTCCAGAAGCTCAGAAACAGTTTGCAAAATTCTAAAGACTTTTGAGATAAAATTGAGCTTCTGGGGATTTTCAGAGTTTGCAAAAAAAATTCTGAAGACTTTTGAAATAAAATTGAGTTTCTGGGGATTTTCAGAGTTTGGAAATTTTCTAAAGACTTTAGAGAAAATTAATTTTCTAGGGATTTATTATTATTATTATTATTATTATTATTATTTCAGAGTTTGCATAGTTCTAAGATTTTGAGATAATTGATTTTTTGGGGATAAATTTCAGAATTTGGAAATTCTGAGTCTTTGAGATAATTGGGTGAGACCAATATAAAAAATCTTGAATTGGGTTTTTTATTTTTATTTTTTTTTCTTTTGCCCCCCTTTGATTGTATGATTAAGTAGTTTTTTTGAAAAAAAAAGGAAAGAAGCTTCTTAAAACTTTTTCTGTGTATGTGGCCCTTTTGAAGGGCAATTTAGTGTTTTTTTTTTTAAAAAAATTTAATTTCTTTTTTTTTAGTTTTCTCTTGTAGCAAACCATGCTACAAGAGAAAAGCAAGAAAGGGGCCTTTTTATTTGGAAATTGTAACCCTCCAATAACTAACAACATGATGAATTTTGGTGCGGTGTTTGATTAAAAGCCCAATTCTTTCCATGAAATCTTTTAAAGAAGAAGTGCTAATAGGCAATTCACCCATTTATCCATGAGAATGAATTTGTTCGATTTAATACCCCATTTGTTATTTAACCAATCTTCCAATTATTATATTTAATTAAATTTAATATTGTAAATTGTATTAAATTGTAATTAGGATCTGTCCATTTTGAACAAATAAATTCAAATTCAGAGACTTAAAAACCCCCCAGAAAACACTCATTTTTCACCATTTCACAAAAAGTTGAACTCAACAATTGGATTAATTAAGCATTTCTATCAAAGCTTCTCTAAGCACCTTGCCTTAAGAAAATTTTGAATCCCAAGGGTTTTGTTGTATTGTTATTATTGATAATATCTTATAATGATGTATGTATTGCTTGTGGTGATGGAAAAGGAAAAAGAAAATGGAAATTCAAGAAAAAACAATTTGAGCTCTCTAGTTGATGAAGCATTGATGAAGGAAGGTTTCAAACATGTTTTAGAAATGATGAAACCTTGGCAAACTTTATTAAACAAAGCACCCAACAAAGGAGGAAAGGAAGAACAAAGAGATCGAATCTAAAGAGGGCCATTGGTGCCTTTTGCTAACTATACCATGCTAACATATTTGATGAAAAAAGTTGTTTATTTGTTGATGTAGGCTTCCAAAAACTTATATGGCAAAGACAAGAAACACATAATAGTAAAATCCTTCTTTTGCTTTGCTTGAGCTCTCACCATCTCAACCACCATGTGAGATGAAGTAGCTCAAGAAACCAAATTTGTTCAAGTGAGGTTAGCAATGACCATGTCAACCAAAGTGCAAATGTCATTAACTAATTTGGGCTTCATGCCATTTCGTGCTAGTTCACACTACTAGTGACGATGATTAAATTATTTTATGTGAACATAATAGTTTTCTTGTAATCAATTTTGTTTTTTCAAAAAATAAAATTTTATAAATTTCACAAGATGTCATTTTCTTTCATTAATATTTCTTTACATTCTTGATTTGCTAGACAAAATGCCAATGAAAGTCCAATTCATTAGAAAAGTTCATAATAAGTTACAAAGAGACAGAAGAAAATATATATATTGAAAGGGTGTAAGACAAATAACAAAATACAAACAAACAAAAACATTGAAAAGGTGCAAGACAAGTAACAAAATACAAACAAACACAAAAAACAATTCTAAAATGGAATTTGATTTATGTTGAATTACAATCCGGAATGATTTTGAAATTGTCACAATGATGATCACCAAAATCTTATCTTATATAAACTAGTTCTAATGAAACATCATCACCTTGAAATAACATGATGTCAACTTGCAATGAGGATATTGAAAGAAACGTGGTGGAAGGGCATCGGTTTGTTCACACAAAATATGAACCATACATTGAAAAAAATCAATGTTTGACTAACATATTAGTATGTAAACTATTGCCTACCTCAAACAATTCATCAAAGCTCATACATGTTTCTATTGACACCAAAGGTGAACATGATCTTGCAAAAAAAGTAGCAAAAAAATGGACAATTTTTGCACAAAACGCAAAGACATTTGCCTCATGCAATTTTTTTCTCCCAAAAAAAAGTACTATAAACCCTAACCTTACAACACATGACCATATACATTCCAACAATAGACAACACAAGACAACTTGATCAACAAAATGTTACTTTAATTAAGTAATAACATAGCAAAATGAGAAAAAAAGCTTAGTTGTGACAAGCCATTTCATTGACCAAAAACCATAACATCTCAACAACATAACCCTAATTTAATCCATTCAACTATTTGTAATACCATTAAATTGCAACTTCTTCGATAGAATTCACACATTCTCTAGAGCAAAACATGGACCCTCTCGTGTTTCTAGCTTGTTAACCTATCTTCCCCACCTTTATTTGTTCTCCTTGCAATAATTTTCCAACCAAAATGTAGCAAAGCTTGTTCTTAACATACATATCAATAAAACAACTACATTTTGACCAACTTGCACCATGGATATTCCACCTCTTTCCAAACAACTACCAATTGTCAATTGCTCTTTCACACACATCTCCCTTTTTTATTTTCCTATTGCCCTAAATATCATTGCACTTCCTCTAGAGGCTTAAAAAAAATTTCAAAATTTCTTCATTAAACATCCCACAAAACACCAAAACAATAAGTTGTCAATCTATTGCTATGCAAAATGATTTGATCATTTCTTCATTGTCACCATTACAACCTACACATGAAAATCAAAATAAAAAGCTTTTGACTAAATGCAATAGTTTTAAAATAAGCCAAAAATCAAACGTTATTTATGTTACAATTTTTTAAACCTAAGTCTAAAATCCAATTTCCTTTATAATCACTAAAATTTTATATTAAAATTTTCTTCCACTTTAGGTTTAAAATTTATGAAATCGTCTTCATGTGATGTTTCTCATTTCAAAGAAAGCTATTTTCATTTTTCTCAAATAATGTCCAAAATTTTATAGGGTGCAATTAATTTTAAATATCAAATATATAATTTACTTAAACACAAGTAATGCTTTTTAAATAATTATGAAAAAATAATTTATTATTTTACAACATATGAAAAATATTTGTTTTTCTGACATGTTTGATTAAATAATCAAAAGAGTGTGTGCGTTTCAAAAAATATACAAAAAACGACTTCCTTACATATTAACCAAAAGCTTTCAACATTACCATTTCCCCGATTTCTTTATAATTTTGAATCTATTAAATTTTGAATGATAAAATCATAAAAATTTCAATAACTCTTGCATTATAGGTTCAAACATGAGGAAACCACCTCAATGCACCTTTAGTCTTCAACGGCTTTACAATGGAATGAGCTTAGGATGGGGGATGGCATTGTGGTTTGGGAATTCTCAATGTGACAAAAAAAAAACAAAACAAAACAAATCACCTTCCTTAATACCTAGATGGATTATAATCGTAAACCCAATGCGTTCCAAGGTTCATTGGCTCTCATAAAAGGCTTCAAATCGCTTAGGATTTTGAGTTAAAACTTGGGTAAGTGTAAGGGTATAAAAGCTTTGCAAAATTATCAATCTAGGTAAAGATAAATTACGAATGTTTTCCCTTTTTGCAAAGGAAAGGTAGAAATCAAATATTTTATCATTTACCTTATACATATACCATGTGAGTATGAACATGTAAATATAGAGATAACGAGTATGTTGATACAAGTATGACACATTTCAAAGTGAAGAAAGAAAAATATGCAATTGGCATTACAAACATGAACAAATGAAAAGTTTCAAACATCCTATCAAAATTAAACAAGAAAGTATAATCAAATCAATCAATAGTGTTACAAATACATTCAATGCATTTTTATAATGAAAAACTAGTAAAATTTAAAAGGGTTCTTGGCCGGTTTTTTTTTTCTTTATGAATTTTCACACTACGGCAACAAAGTAAGTATTTTGGATTTTTTTTTATAAGTTTAAAATTGAAAAAAAAATTGCTTAAATTTTGGAAATTTTCACAAAATATGTGAGACCACTAAATTGAGAGAAAAAAGAATTATGGTTCCAAGAACATATGGTGAGAGTTTTTCCCAAGTTATTTAATGTAATAAATAAATTAAAATGCTTTTTAAAAAAAGAAAATTGGTAGTTAGTCACCATAATTTGAACAAATCAATCATAATCACATGCATTGCAAAATATGGAAATTCATATGTTGTAAAACGGTGGCATCTTTAGCACAAATATATATATATACTTGGGCTCTACGTTGCTACGCACTACCAATGACATTAAACCTTCTTTTTTCTTATCATGATCCCATTTGGTTTTCAATATAATTTATTATTTATATTAATTTTAAATTTAATTTAAATTATATTAAATATTATATTCATGGTGGGTAAGGTAAAAGAGGGAGGTAATTATTATTTTAAAAATGAGAAAATTAAGTTAGAAAATGATGAAATAATTATGAGTTGTCTCTAGAATTGTCTTTGGAATTGCTTAAGGATGATTGTACGATAGATTTTAAAGAAATCGTCGATCCATCCATCCATTCATCCATCCATCCTTCGACAATCGACGATTGTCCGATAGACCCAAAAGAAGAGTCGGGTAGAGAACCGAAGGATATAATATGGGTATTTTATTTTGCTCCGATTTGCTGAGAACTGTGATTATATATATTAGTGTCAGTTGCTTTTGCATTTTTTTGAGAACCGTGCTCGTGGACCCAAAGAGCCATACTGATACCCGTCGAGGTCCGTTGTCTGGTTTTTTTAGAACTGCCCAGCACTGGTGGCTACCTTATACCTACCTACCTACCTACCTACCTACCTACCTTTGGTACCTACCTACTTCAGTTGATGTTGATCACAAACATTTAATGACCTGTCGGAGGATAGATGGATGGATGGATGGATGGATGGATGAATGAATGTTGTTAAGGAAATAGTGTGTTCATCCTCACCTCTCTCTTTGCAGAAACAATCTCCACCCTTCTTTCCTCTTTGCTGCTTCTTCCTTGGAAAGAGTCATGCAAGCTTTTAGGGTTTGTAACTGAGTTGAGTGGTGTTGGTTTTGGAGAGTTGTATTTGGTTTCTGGAATTGTTTGTTTGTTTGTTTTTGTGAACTTGTATGTTGTTGTAGTGGTTTGGTTCTTGTTTTGAGCGAGTGGGTTTCTTTTTTCTTAAAGGTTTTTGTTGTGTTAAGGGAGGTGGGAAGTGGGAGGGTTTGTTGCTAGAAGAAATATACATTAGGGTGGGATCTGGGTTATCCTCCTTGATTGGAGAAGTTTGGTTTGGTTTTTGTTGCAAAAGCATACATATCTGATATGGCGGAGGAAGAGCTTGTTGATGAGGTTTCCCAAGAGTTGAAGGAAGATGTCTCTGCAGAGGTGAGGATGTTTTTCACTTGCCTAACCTTAAGTGTTTTGTTTTTCTTTGTGTTCATTTTGAGATCCAGAAGGGGTTTTAGAGTCGGTTTCTGCTGATGGGTGCTTGTGCAAGCTCATTCTTTTTTTTCTCCTTTTTTTCCTTTTTTTTTGCGAAGAAAAGATTGTACCAGTGTTGCGAAACAGCAGCTTCAAGTATTAGGGTTTTTTGTGTTTTTCTCCTTGTTTTCTCGGTTGATGTATCAAGCAATTTTTGTGAACCAATCTCTAAAACATGTCAACTTAGGCGCTTGTGTGAACTCAAGGGAGGGAAGATTGGGGAAACTTCACTTGCCAAGGTTCTGGTTTGTTGGAACTGTAGAAGATTTAACAGACAGATTCTTGTGAGGCAAAAGAACATGGGTGTTGATCTTTTTTTGGTCCTGCCTAAGATGCTTTTGCATTCATCTTTGCAGGTGGGCACCTTTGACCCAACAAAGAAGAAGAAGAAAAAGAAGAAAGTTCGAATCCAAGATGATGAGGAGACAGGGGAGAATATTGAAAAAGTGACAGAGAAAGTTGAAACTCTTGCAGGTAATAAGGAGGACCTGCTCAAAGGGTTTACAATCTAATTACACTTGGTACTATGTTGCTGTCTCACCATCTAGTTTTTCAGATTTTCTAACATTATCACCCCCCTTGGTGATATTGGGTTGCAGTTGCAGATGGTTTGGATTCAGCTTTTTTGGGTTTGAAGAAGAAGAAGAAGAAAAAGCCAGTAAGAAGCACAAAGTTTTGAACTTTTCTTGTACACACATGCTTTTCTTCAGTGTGTGGATTTTTTTTGTTTCAGTTACTGGTGCTTGCTATGTAATGGACTGCTTTGATTTCAATTTGAGAATCATTTGGATAAGTACAATTCCAGTTAATGGTCTGAGTGATGTTGTATTTTGTGGGGTTGTTGGCAGGTTGAAGGTGATTTTGCTGAAGAAGAGAATGCAGAGTCTCTTGTTGTAGTCCAAGGTACAGCCTTTCAATTTGTATTGGCAATTGCACTGTATTCCAATTTGCACATGGTTTTTTCATACATAAGTAGTTTGCTTGTCAGAGGTCTTTTGGGTATCAACATGTTTGGGTTTGCAGGTGTTACTTTAGAGGTGTGTATGTCACCCAAAGAGAACCCAAGGAGGCAATTGATGAATTAACCAATCGATGATTCGCCTGAGTCTTGTGCCATATTTTTGTGCACAGGGCATGTGGACTTCTTGTTAACTGATGCCCCCTGGGACACCCTCGTAATGTCTGAGGATTGTTTAGTTTCTGTTAAGGTTTGCACTTCATCCAACCTGCAACCTCAGCAAATTGTTGAGGGCAGTGTTGTATATGGCAAGTGATGTATGACCATCGATGATTCGCCTGAGGTCCGTGCTACATGCATGGGGTCCATGTAGTTTACCACTTGTCAGCTGATGCCATGTGCTTTTAGCAGACCTCTAAGATTGGGACATGGATTCTTGGCAGTATATCTTTTAACAGATGAAGCACAATTACATGCTGCATCAACTAAAGGATGATTTGCCAATGTTTCTGTTTTTTTATGCATATGTATGTCTGAGTTTCCAGGAGCTGATCAGTTGTCAGGAAATGTTACATTTGTTCAAGGTTTGTCCAATGTTAACAGATCAGAAGGTGACCCCTGATGAACGAAGGAGCTATTTGGGTATCAGAATCCAGCTGCAGAGTATGTCCAGTCAGGTGTGGAATATCCTGAACAATGATGTAAGACTCATCAACTGAATCGATTTGATGGGTGGCTGACCACAGATGAAGTTGAAGAGCAAGAAATTGGAGAGGGGGAGGGAGAGGAGGATGAGGAGGACGAAGCAGAGGCAGAAGCAATTGTCCTGGGTGTACATTATCCTTGGGAAGGATCAGATCGTGACTACAAATATGAGGAGGTAAATGTGGCTCTACTACAACCTGGTAACTTTCTAGGAGTTTTTCTGAATTAGCCCTGAAGTTGGTTGGACCATACATGTGCAGCTGCTTGGGCGTGTCTTCAACATACTTAGAGAGAACAATCCAGAGCTGGCTGGAGAGAAGCGGCGCACTGTCATGAGGCCACCTCAGGTGCTCCGTGAGGGTACCAAGAAAACTGTATTTGCCAACTTCATGGATCTGTGCAAAACGTATGGATGCTGTTCCTTCCTCCTATTGCTATTTAAACTTCGTTCCTTGTAGCATGCTGCTCTTACTCCTATATGCAATGGAACTTTCATGAGGACTTTTCCATCTGGTGCACTCAGAAGTGAGTTTGTGAGAGCATGTGAGTGTTTCATAAACTGTGTGACATTCCTATCCTTTTGCAGAATGCACCGTCAACCAGAGCATGTGATGGCCTTTCTTCTTGCGGAGCTTGGAACCAGTGGGTCCCTGGACGGACAGCAACGATTGGTGGTGAAGGGGCGGTTTGCTCCCAAGGTGTTTGAGGGAATCTTACGACGATATGTCAGTAAGTACCTGATCTGTTTTTACTTGAGCTGCTGCCACACTTTTATAAAATTTCCTATCACAGGTTTCTTCATCCCTTTGATAGTCTAGAGTTGAAAACAGACGATGAATGAGCACTCCCAATACTAATGAGCTGGTTTGTGCCTGCTCTTCTGCAGATGAGTATGTGATGTGTAACGGGTGCAAGAGTCCTGATACCATCTTAACCAAAGAGAATCGTCTGTTCTTTCTGCGCTGTGAGCAGGTGTGGAACTCTGCTTTATTTCATCTTTGAAATTGCACAATCCAATTGAACATCTGATTAATCGCCCTGGTTTAACCCTCCATGGGAACAAACAAGATGTCATGTAGTCAATTCTGTCATATATGTGAATAGTTACGTTTGGGATGCTTCAAACAGGACAGGTCATGTTCAGGTGCTAGGTGATTGTTCTGTCGTGCTATATGCTCAGCTTCTGATGCATGTGGGTTGCCATGGTTGCAGTGTGGATGTTCACGATCAGTGGCACCTATCAAGGCTGGGTTTGTCGCTAGGGTTGGCCGGCGGAAGACCACAACCTAAGTTTTTGGACTTGCATAAATATTATATCCCCATGTTTCAATACAAATCCAAAGTTTATGCTCTCTCTAAAGACTATGCTAAAGTTTGAACTGTGTGTTAGTTGGCACCGAGTCCTGATCCCTGAGTGAATGTAGAGAGAGAGAGTTAACTGTCTGGACATTTTCACTCAGGATTCTGACCAGGCCACTGTTTTAGTGTACATTTTGTTTGTGTTTCCATGGAAGACTGATGAGGGGGCATATTTTCTCCTGGAGTTGGCCTTCTGGTGATTAATTGTTCCCGTGTGTTATGTACTTGTTTGCCTTTCATTGTATTTCAAGCATGTTAGTGTTTTCTCCAACTGGTTTTACAAATGCCTCCTCTCAGTGCAGAGACACCTAATGTCACTACCCACTGTAGCCATCCCATCTATCATGATGGATTGCTGCATAAACAGATCTCTGAAAAGCATTGCAAGCTTTTGAAGCCTGAGTGCTTCTAGACTCAGGATTTGAAGAGATTGTGTTACTGACTAGTACATAACTGTGTTTGTACTATAGTGATTGCAGCAAGTACTACTTGGTAAATGCCATCAAAACTGCAACTATTCATTCAATCATGCAGCTTGATTGTCTGCACAACTCCCCTGCAAGACTGGATGCATTAGTAGAGATGTGAAGGATGAGAGTATCCAAAGACTAAGAAACATACACATCTGACGAACACACACATTTCTGTAGTTTTCTTGCAAAGCTCGGGCCCAAAGAAACCATGGGGTTCACTGCCCCCTATGTTACATGAACCTTGCAAAACTGTATACTTGTGTTCTATGATGCTGCTGTTGTTGAAAATTGTTTTTGTTTCTGTACAACCTTGTTTCTGTACCTGGTTTCTCTGTGGGCCTTGTTTCTGCAGCTTCAAAGTATTGATCATAGCAGAACTTCGAAGACATGGTTACAATTCTTCCAGAGGAGAGTTTTGTATAAGAGGAGGAGGAGGTCTGAGTTGTCACTAGCTTTACAATTCACAAATTCTACTATGACTGAAGTAAGAACCCCAGGTGTCCAAGCCTTGTAATGTGTGAGATAGAGAATTCAGGAGCTTGCTGTTGTTGAGCAAGATTTTTGCTCATGGCACCACTTTGTTCTCACGAGCTTTGTCAATGGCAGACAAGAAGGATTTCTCACTGTCACGCCAGCCGAGGAAGCCATGCTCACGGCTTTTGTTCATGCTGCTCACATTTTCAAAGGGTTGATTGAGAATGAGATCAGCAAACCACCAATGGGCAACTTCATCAAGCTTGAGTGGGTGCAATCCATTCTCGTGCACAATACTCTCCCAGACTTGCTCTTTGCCTTTCATCAACTCTTCCAGAGAGGTAGCCACTCCTTTATACTCAGGTACTTCCAAACCATACTTGTCTGCCAGGAGATACCAAAGCCGTTTCCATTTGTAAACATCACCATTGCTGCTGTTGAAAGGCTCATTCTTCCCCTTGGGATCCAGGGATGCCCAAATCTCTTGTTCCGCAATCAGATCTGCAGCTGATGCATCGAACAAATGATCCCAAGTGATGAGGTTGCCGGGATACACAAGTGGTTTGTTCTCATATTTGCAGATGCTGGCATACACAGCTAGTGTGCTCACCATGTTCATCAGATTACCAGCTGCAAAGCCAAAGATGACAGTGGGACGATGGATTGAGTAAGTCAAACCTTGCTTCTTCTGCTTCACAGTCTCAAACACAATGTCTTCCAATGTATGGTAGAAGTTGGGACATGGAAGCCTGGGATAGTCTTCTCGGAAAGGGGGATCAGGAATGCAAACTTTGCCAAAATACTCAAAGGGGCCTGTGTAATGCTTGCCACCAGTCTGCAACACAATATGCTCCAGATGTTTCGCATTTGGCAGCAATGCATCCAGTACATTGTGAAGCATTGCACCATTGTCCTTGCAATTCTCCTCCTCTGTGGATCTGCTTACCCATGTGACATAGAAGATGTGTGTGACATCATGCAATGGTGACAGCTTAGCCAACGTTTGTTCCCTGTCCAGCAGATTGCATTGAATGTATTCCAGGTTTGTTTGCTTCAGCCAATCTGGCTTTGGTCTGCGAGCCACACCATACACTTTCCAAGGACCACCAGGTGCATCTTCTTCCGCTAACAGATCTGCAAGACTGTTGCCCACTATTCCTGTAACACCTGGAATCAGAGCTACCTTGGGTGTGTCCACCTCTTCTCCTCCTGCAGAACTTGTTCCCCCTCGACCGTGCTGCATGCATCCATGGGTCCAAGCAATCCATCAACTGTTTCACAACTGCTCATGATTCCTCTATTTTTTTTTGAGCTCCAAAGAAGATAGATGCTCATCACCACAATTCATTCCACAAGCTTCTATGAAGCAGAAATTGTTTGTGCAGATTCAAGCATTTTTGAACAGAGCTGTACAAGACTTTTGCAAATCCATCAAAGTCCTGAACTGAGCTCAATCCTCTATCTTTTCCTTAAGCTCCAAACAAGATGCTCATCACAATTTGACAAGCTTCTTTGAAGTTCTTTGAAGAAATGGGTTATAAGTGCAGATGAGTCGAGCATTTTCAAACAGAGTTCAACAAAGAACTTGCATATCCATGACAAAACGCATTACTGGAAAAGCAGCTATCTATCTATCTATCTATCTATCTTGACTGCTGTTGTTACTTGGGAGATGAGATGTATGAATTGCTCAAAGGGTGTCAAGGTTAGATAGAAGGTGAGCTCTACCACACTGCGCCAAATCTGCCATGGAAATTTGCCCATTGCTGTTTCTGCACTTGTAACCTCTTAGAAACTGCAAATTACAACATCAGGAAAAAAAATTAGGTTGAGAAATTAATTACAACGTTTTACTCTCTAAGCTGTCACGGAATCAAACACAGTGCCCATTAACAGTTCTAGCCATATTGATCTTCTGCCAAGATCTTGCTTGCAACACAGCCCCAACGTTCTTGACACAATCATGAGGAAATACAAAATCTCCTACATTAAGCTTGTGCTGCCGGCTGCTTATTTATGAGACTATTTTGAACGCTAATTTACTTCACAAAATTTTCAGGACTCTTTTCCATACTTTTTGCCAAAATGTGATACTCATTAATTATCTCATCTAATTCATTATTTCTGGTAACTGAATCTGAAGAACAAAATTTATGTTGCAATCTAAGGGAAGACAACAACGAACAGGAAAAAACCATGATTTTCAGATATTAGACTACTACTTTCAGAAACTGGCTCCACAAACCCACCACAGATCTTCTTCAAAAATTCAGGCCAGAAACTTTCTCCTGAAACCCACCACAGATCTTCTTTTTAAAATTACGAGCCAGAAACCTTTAGAACTCCACAAACCCACGAGTGCAGATCCTCTCTTCTTCTTCTTCTTCTTCTTCTGATTCTGAGACTCCTCCTTCACTTTGTGACCAGAATTATATTGTGGAATGATTTCATATGCCAATTGTTGCACCTGAGTGATGCTAATAATATAGCACTCTCTTTGGGACAATTATCCAGTGATCAACCTGAAGCAGCCAAATTGCCCATCAGTTTTAAGACAAGTTTGCAACAGGAAATTTTGGCAGGAATTGTGTTGTGTCAGGTAGCATGGGTGAGGAGTGGATTGGGAATTGCCATGTGGTATGTGAGCTCTGAGTGCTTTGATCGCATTCTGCATGGCACCCATTCTCTTCTTCTTCTGCATGTATGTCACAAAAACCAACCACATGCACACACCCTCTCAAAGACCCATTCTATAAACAACCCATTCTCCAATCCCCAACTACAGCACCCACAACTTTCAATTGAAGAATTCTTGAAATACTTACCAAATTTCACTTCTGAATCTGCAGTTCCATGTGGAGTGGAGTTTCTTCCTCCCACTATCCAGGATCCAAATTGAGATCACACCTTTCTATTATTATTTTATATGTTATTTTTACTTCTCTGTACTCAGTAAAATAAATTGTAGTGAATTTTCTCCTTTTTGTGAATAATAATAATAATAATAAAATATTCTGTTGCTGATTCTTTTTTCTTTTTTTTTAAATTCTTCAATAAAGAAACAAATTGCCAAAAATCACCACAACTGCCTATAACATGAAAGGGTGCTTAAGATTTTTCTTTTCACAAATTTTGTTGCTTTCTCCACAAGAAAATTGGGATTATTTTTTATTTTTTCCTACTGTAAATTTAACTTAATTTGCTATATATTATTGTTGGGGGGAAAAAAATCATCAGATTTTTTTATATCAAAATTTATTTTACTTTATTTTTTGGCCCAAGAAAAAAGCTCATAGAGACATATTATTCTTTGAGTTATTAGTTCCATTGTTAATAATCCCAAGACTTCATGTCAATTTGCAATTCAGTGATAACCAGTTTATCAACCATAGAGATAGAGATAAACAATTAACACATTTTTCAAATTATGAGATTTATAGGTGAAGCAAAACAGGAGTAAAGTAAGAATATGAATGTTGTAGAACACACATGTAGTTGTAGCTTCATTTGAACAAAAATGGATGAATCTAATGAAGATCTACACATACAAGCTAGCACACCTCCATCATCACTAGTTGATTTGTGGCAAAGGATGCCCTTCTAGCATTAGGTCTTCTACTTCATTAGTATTGTTTTGATTGTTATGATTTTCTTCTCATGTGTTTACATTTGTTTCAACATGCCTTGGTACTTTTTGTAGACGAATTTCCATCCTTGTTTATATATATATATACATACAAGGTTTTCTCTCAACGAAAATCTAATCAAACTCCATAAGTGCATGTTTATAGAAACTTATTTGGCACCTCTAATATAGTATCAACCATGTCCTACCAAAGCATGTATACAACACATAAAGAGAAAACTATGAAATGATGCTTGACTTGGTTACTAGTTTCACCAGTACATAGAAGAAAGTGGAAGGATGCAAAACCCAGCCAGGGCAAAGTAGAAAAAGAAGATGTGGAAGGACAGATGTAAAGCAAGAAGATGTATTAGTATGGATGTAAAGCTCAAAGCTGAGGGCACCACTTTGTTTGCCCTGACAGCACTAGTACATACATAGAAGAAAGTGGAAGTATGCAAAACCCAGCTGGTGCAATGTGGAAGAAGAAGATGTGTTAGGATGGATGTAAAGCTCAGCTCAGCTCAGCTCAGCTCAGCTCAGAGCACCACTTTGTTTGCCCTAGCTTTGTCAATGGCAGACAGGAAGGATTTCTCAGTGTCACACCAGCCAAGGAAGCCATGCTCGCGGCTCTTGTTCATGCTGCTCACATTTTCCATGGGTTGGTTCAGCAGCAGATCAGCAAACCACCAGTGGCCAACTTCGTGAAGCTCCAATGGTTGCAATCCATTTTCCTGCACAATTTTGTCCCACACTTGTTCTTTGCCCTTCATCAGTTCTGACAGAGATGTTGGCTCACCTTTGTACTCTGGGACTTGAAGCTCATACTTCTCTGCCAGGAGGTGCCAGAGCCGTTTCCAAATGAAAAGATCACCATTTGAGCTGTTGAAGGCTTGGTTCTTTGCCTTGGGATCTAGAGATGCCCAAATCTCTTGTTCTGCAATGAGACTGGCATCTGATGCATCAAAGAGTTGTGTCCAACAGAGTCTGTTGCCAGGAAAGATGAGTGGCTTGCCCTCATACTTGCAGATGCTTGCATACACAGCAAGAGTGCACACCATGTTCATCAAATTGCCAGCAGTAAACCCAAAGATGACAGTGGGTCGGTGTACTGAATAAGTTAACCCTTGCTTCTGCTTCACAGTATCAAACACAATGTCTTCCTGTGTGTGGTAGAAATTAGGGCATGGTAGCCTGGGAGAATCCTCTTTGAAAGGTGCATCTGGAATTTCTAACTTGCCAGCATATGCAAATGGGCCTGTGTAGTGTTTTCCTCCAGTCTGCAGCACAATATGCTGCAGTTCTTTCGCATTTGGCAGTAACCCATCAATTACATTGCGAAGCATGCCACCATTTGCCTCACAACTCTCTTCCTCTGTATCTCTGCTAACCCATGTGACATAAAAGATGTGGGTCACATCATGTAATGGAGACAGCTTTGCCAAAGTTTGCTCCCGCTCCAGAAGATTGCACTGTATGTATATCAGATTTGATTGATTCAACCAGTCGGGTTTTGGTCTGCGAGCCAAGCCATACACTTTCCAAGGTCCTCCAGGAGCATCTTCTTCAGCTAACTGATCAGCAAGTGTGTTGCCCACTATTCCTGTCACTCCAGCAATCAGGGCTACATTGGGCACTGTCTCCAGCTCTTCCCGAGTTCCACCTGCTCGAATCTGTGCATCATCCCAACTCACCCATAGTTCAAAATTTTCAGCTCCTCACGAACCCTACTATTTTGAATCCAGAAAGAAAGAAAAAAAGCTCAAAACAAAATGTGCAAGCTGAAAACCTTGCAGCATTTGCTCTAATTTCAGAAAGAGAGAACATGAATGAAATTCATGGCAAGCAAACCATCAATTATTATATCTGGAGGATCAGCATGTAGCCACACTTTTGCTGGGATATTAGATCAAGCAAGATAGGTGAGGGAGCCTACTGCACTGCGGGGATCGAATCGACCAATCTGCCATGGAAATTTGCCCATTTCTATTTCCAAAGAAGCTGTGCATCATCAGTTTTATAGCAGTGTGTTAGAAAAGATAACACTTTCTTCAAGTCAAAAACAAAACCAGCAAATACCCATCATCAGTTCTGTAATACTGATGCAGCAAACAAGAGACCATGACGATTTTGTCCAACTGCCCAACCACCCAACATTCAGGAACAAAGAAAGGAAATGCAGAGCAGAGCAGGTAGAGAAAATTGTCTTGAGAGAAAAACAATGAATTATAAGGGCAGCAACAGTTGATACCCTAGTAACTCTCTATTGATCCTAGTACAGTCAATCAAGTCTGAAGGTTGTGAGAACCCAAACTAAGTTACTTACACTAAATGGCATCAGAAGACAAAGCGCATGCAATGGTAAATGATGATGACCAAGGACAAGACGCTGAAACTATGCTCTAGAGCTGCTCTCTCAGCTTGAGTAAAATCCATCATATATCCATAATCTTGATCTTGCACTATCAACCAGGTAACCAAGCATAGTTACAACCCCAAAATCATTTCCCAGAATATTTTGAGCAACCCATTTCAGCTGCTACTCTCTTTCTTTATCCATAATAGCAAAAAGATCCACCACACTCATTACATTTAATAATTCTTGAGAACACCAAAACAAGGTAGTAAAATCAAATACAACAAAAGCAGGAAAAGAGTGACAGTATTAGCTAATACCCACCACAAATGCATTCAAAACTATGACTCAGCTCTCTTTCAATTCCTGACAGGAAGTTCCACACTCTGTCACAAAGACTGACTTGTAAACCCCACCTCAAAAGTACTTACCGGCACCAAAATCTGGAAAAATTAAAGAACAGGCAGTTTGTGGTGATGAGCAGCAGAGTGAGAAACTTGCCTAAATTGTTGCAAGGAAAATATGTTGCTCAGACTTCAATCTTGAACTTTGCAGAGGTTTGGAAATGTGCCACATCCAGATTACAGATATTGTGAGAAAGTAGATAGATATAGACCTCAACCCTAAACCCTAGAGATACATCAGATTGTCATAGCTAGAGAGAGAGAGCCTAGTCACGATTTGCAAAAGGCCAAACATGTGGTGGTACCTGGGTGTGCATGCTGCATGCAAATCTGCCCATATCCCAACACCACATTCAAACCCCTTTTTTCATCAAAAAAACCCACAAATTCTAGAAAAAGCTCCAAAGTAGTGCAAACTCAAAGTTGGTTACTTGTGGCTACACTTGGCAAGTGTTTTTGTCCCATTCTTGCTTCCATGTGGCATACCATATCACCATGCATCATCTGAGCAAAGCAAAGACAATGTCACATGCTTTTTGCTTCCATGTGGCATACCATGCACCATGCACCATGCACCAATGCATCATCCAAGCAAAGCAAAGCCAATGTCACATGCTTTTGGGTTTTTTATGGGTACTTTTTCTTTTTTTTGTTATTATCCTTTCTTCTTTTTTTTAATTCATAATTTTTTAAAAATTTTGATCAAATAACAAAACTCAACATGAGATTGTTGAATTGTGGTATATTTGCATTTAATGCAATTGCACTAATAATCATCTTTTGTTATTTATTTAAAATTTTGCATTGGGACTATATCCAAAATCAATTTTTTTAAAAAAAATTATAAAAATATAAAAATGCAAATTGATATGACACCCAATGCAAATTAATTAAATAATTTAACACTCATTTAATCATTTGCAACCTATTTTGAACCCCTAATGAGAAGTTCCACTATAACACATAATTTTCATTTGCCAAAATAGTAGAGTGAGTTTTCTGATTTTGGAATGAGCTTTTACAATTTTTGGACCAACTTTACATTTTGGGTGCATATGGGATAAATATTAGGTGCTATTTGGAACGTCTTGGGGAACAACATGAAAACTTGGGGAACCTTGATGCAAACATGTTGAGAACAAGGAACAAGTTGGGTGGTGAATTTTGACCATTTTGCAAAAGAATTGTTGTAAAAAGAATATTTTGTTTCAAATTCCTTGTATGGGGGAAAAAATCACTAGAAAATTAATTTAATGTTTTTTAATTACCAAAAATTGTTGCAATGGCCTACAATATGAAATGGTGCTTAAGGTTTTTGTACCTTCATATTTTGAATATCACCAAATTTGGCGAAATGAACTTTTAAATGATCTCAACTTGAAACATCACAAAATTGAAGGAAAAAACATTGTTGATAAGCAGAGTTTTTTTTTTTTTCAATTTTGTCAAGTAGGCGAATCCCCCTTTGTTATGATGACTTCCATGACTTCAACACCCAAATGTAATGACATTAGATTTTTTTTCCCTTGTAATGTGATCACTTGGGGCCAATTTTTCCAAGAAATACCCTTTGAACCTTTTGCAGCTCCCCTTTTTTTTTTGTTCACCAAGTTGCAAAAATTCACCCCCAAAAAATCCTAAACCCTAAACCCTAAAAAAAAAACACTCTTGATGGGCAGTAGGTATTAGTTTATCCCACTACTATAAAGTTCAAGAAAGTGCCTTATACAAAGGGTTTACCTTGGGGTTAGACCCCTCTGTGGAGTCCAGCAAAATCTGGCATGGGGCCTTCTGCTTCACAGAATGGACCATTTTGAAGGAGTGAAATGCCTTGTGGCCATGGAAACTGAATTAAATTG
>Ga0116231_10002042_pt1 | contig 42228 bp, 33 predicted proteins | sample S1TSphgellanicum_2_FD_89695 | JGI IMG/M metagenome (GOLD analysis project Ga0116231, IMG submission 89695) | Host-associated microbial communities from peat moss isolated from Minnesota, USA - S1T2_Fd - Sphagnum magellanicum MG | ecosystem: Host-associated > Plants > Peat moss > Unclassified... | reverse complement strand
AGTTAAAGAGGAAGCATTGTAAAAGGGCTCAAGCTTCTGCCCAACATACTTTGCAGTGAGCCACAAGTCAGATACCTCCTCTGAAGTAAGGTCGAGAAAGCGGTTCACCACTCTTCGAGAACTGACTAGCACATGTTTGATTGTAGTCAAGGCATTAATCCCATCTTTATGATTTAGCAGAACATAACTGTCTAAGAAGCCTGAAAACTACACCTTATGGGGGTTTACTAGAATATATAACAGTAGACCCTAGGAAGGTCACTCATAATATACTCATTGTCCAACAGATTTATAGGTGCTAAGGAAAAACAAGCAGTCATCCATTTGTCAAGGAACCCAATTCCTGAAGCCATCCATGAAAATTTTAGTCCTGAGGAGATGTGGGAAGGCCAGTCATGTGGTCCCACATAGATATTTGAAGAGAATGATTGAAGCTCTTAAATATGGATGGATGAATTGTGGAAAAAGTTCAGTCTTACAAAACTAGCCAGAACTGGTTCACCAGAAAAGGATATGACCTGCATGTACACCAACACAACAGAGATTGGTTGAGAGCTACAAATAAAGTACATGCATTCAAGAGAAGAACAATATGTACTACTAGTGAGATTGAAATAGGATGCAAAACTATACATTATCACAACATCTGAAGAGACACAGAAAGAGAAATAAGGACTTGATTAAAACACATGTTATGAACTTACCAGGAACAACAGGCTTCAGATTGACAAATGTATATGAATGGTCAGTAACTAAGAACACCTTGCTGGGATCTATCTTGAACTTCCCAAAGTAGAAGATCTTGTCCATCTGTCCAACAAAACCCACAATAATTTGAAGCAGCAGGCAGAAAATTTACAACATTGTTCGCACACTGAAGGGGCCAGGACAAAGAATCATTTGGGAACCTTGGATGTGATGGATGCATTGCAATTTAACTGTTCCTGGAATGAACTTGTGACAGATCATTCTTGAAGCCACAGCAAAACCTGATCACTTCTAAGCTAGGTTTTGGGAATCAAATTTGTTTCTATGTCCAACTTTTTTTCTTAGTGATTCTAGTGAAAAAGGCATGGGTGCATGAAGTCCATCTTTGTCTATAAACATCCCTAGGACTAGTGGGCTCTTGAGAGGAAGCTAAGGAGAATTTTGATCCCTTGAAGTCTTTAGTTTGTAGTTTGAACATAAGAAGAAAAATAGGGCATTGTTTTATTACTACTGTGATATAGATCTTGATGCACTACTACTGCAGTGTTGATGCTAGTACTATGAACAAAATATAAAAGGTTTCCTATTTAGGTTATTACCTCCTTTTTGATAGAACGTTATGGTCATTAAAAGACTAAAACATTCACAAACAGCAGATTGGGATGGTGCATATGGGAAGCTAGTATGTCAAAGTCTAGTGAGGAACAATTAGTGGTAGAAACTCAAGAGATTTTGTGAAAAACAAATAATTGTTGGTTTTGATTTTCCCAGGTCATTAAAAGTACCACAAACTAGGGCCTTAATTCTATGACAATCAGGTTTTGGAGTTGTTACCATTGTTGGAGTGAATCCTGATGAAATTCAAGTCGGTGACATTGTTGTAGAATTAATGCATGGTGGGTTTTGGACTAGGGCTTATAACATGCATTGTGAACCAAAAGATACAATTAGACATTTTTGTTTTTAATGAAGTTAACTTTCCAAAATGACTAATGGTTGGTGTTGTTATATTAAGAGTTACAAGTTTTGTAGCTATTAAGATTGTTGGTTTTAATCTTGTTGTAGCTGAAGTAGGAGATCTAGCTGTGAGCATATGGCACTTGGGGTTTTGCATTCAAGTTGTTGTGTGGCTAAAGACAAGGGCCCAATTTGATGGATGGTAGTGGAGCCTTGTCCAATCCAATGAAGCAAGGTTTTATTTCATTAACCCTTGGCCTTTCTAATCATCTTGAAAATCAGATATTAGAAAGGAAAAGGATCAAGTTATTTCCATGAATTGGAGACTATTGGATTCTTTCAGACGTCACCATTCCAAGATATTGTGCCCAGTTTTACAAGCTAGAAATAGACGATAGGATCAAAATTGGGGACTACATTTTAAGGATATCACACATAGGACAAGTTACACATATGTTATGTTGGATGCATGTTAGGGATTTTTATGGTAGATTGTGTTGGAGGTATGTAGGGAGGAGTGACACAAATTATAATATCAAAATTAACAACAACAAAAAAAAAACAATGGATTTTGAAAAGTAAGAGGAGGTTCCTACAACTAACATTACTACAAAAGTGGGGTGCATTTCACTAGCTTAAATCACTATATGACTTTAAAAGTAAAATAAGTTCATTGCATTTTAATGATTACACCCTAATTAAAGTTATTTCATTATAATATCATTATGTAAACATCATGTTTCACTATTAGTTGACATAATTCATTATTATAATTTATTGTAATATATAATTTGTTTCTATGTTGTTTTAAATACCTTATGTATGTTACTTTATGATATACTTTATATTATATTAGACTATTTAAGTTATTCTAACTTATACCTTACATTATTATAAGTTATTTTATCCTAAGTATAATAACTTAAAATAATCTAAAATAAAATATAATGACTTAAGTTAAAATAGCTCAGAATAACTACCAATAGCCTATGATATTATAACATAGAATATCCAACAATAACTTATAATAGAATATTCACCAATAATTGTAATATAACCTAAAACACCAACAATAGTCATTGATAAAATAGCCACCAATAGCCATTAATATAATAACCATTATTAACCACCAATATCCATTAATAGAATAGCCACCAATGGCCATTAATAACCACTAATATAAAATAATAGAATATCCACCAATAGCCATTAATAACCACAATAGCCCAAATAAAATAACAACCAATAGCCATCAATAGAATAACAATATATTAAAATTGCCAAAAATAATCTAATATGAAATAATTTACAATAGACAAAATTAACTTTAAGTGAAATAGCCTACAATAGCCTAAAAATGTTAATAATAGCATAAGGTGAAATAACTTTCAATAGCCTCACATAGTTGAAAATAATTTAAAATGAAATAGCTTAGAATAGCCAAAAGTAACTTATAATAATTGCAAGTAGTTTAAAGTAAAATAATTTACAATAATAAAAAATAACGTAGAATAGCCGAAAATAACTTACAATAGCCGAAAATAACCTAAGGTGAAATATGCTAAAATAACTAAAAGTAATTTAGAATAACCAAAAATAGTAAAAACTAATTGAAATTAACCATAAATAGTTGTAAATAATGTAAGGTGAAATAATTTAGATTAATGAAAAGTAGCCCTATAATAACTGAAAGTAGTTTAGCATAAGTAGTATTATTGTATTAATAAAAATCTTATCCATTTATTAAACATTTTTTTTCCCAAAAGAATGGTCATTGAAATGTTATTGAATAGTGATATTCACAAAAAAAATTGTTCAAATGATTTTACACTTTCAAAAAGAAATAAATGTAATTATGTACATTATTGAAATTGTTTAAAAAGGAAATTTGATTCATTTCATTTGAACAAAATCTCAATAAGATATGAATTTTCAAAGTTTATGTTTTTGTAATGTTTAAAATGAAATATTTGGTAAATAGAATGCAATGTAACTCAATACCACAACAATTGAAATGGCTTAATGGTAAGGGTGTTTGCTTCCATTCTAAATATCAAAGGATCAAACTTCACAAGTGGTGTGTGCATGGTCAACAATAGTAAGTTCATTGAATGTTGTCATATTTAATTCCCTAGAATAGGTCCTTAAGTTGATTATGTGACTTACATACCTAGGTTAGGTTTTTAACCTAGCCTATGTAGTGACATGTGTTAGCAATTCATAAGCTAAAAAATCATGAAGTGATCAATAATATTATATATTAAATAATTTAAATTTAATTGATTTCCATACTGCCTAGTTAATTAACTAGCAAGTGAATGGCTTGGTAAATTTATATTTCATTTGAAAATAACCTTGTTTCACTAGGTACTAATGAGACAATTCATTGTCCATAGCAATTAGTCCCCATTCACTAAGGGGTTAACCAATTTCATCATGGTAAAAATGTCTACTTTCATTCAAAATCTATTGAAACCTAGAGTGAATTAAGATGCATTTTGTTGTAATGTAAAGACTTGAAGTAGATAATCTTTTGAGTCATAAAACAATTGATTTATAATGACTAGTCCATAGGGCATGGACGAATTGTTTTTGGGATGTGATCATGAAAATGTGAATGATTGGGTAGAACAATTGACCACGACAGCAAAGGTCCGAGATTTAAATGTTGACAAACTATTTAAGATTGTTAAGTTAAACCTAAGAAGTAGAACTAAGGAATGGTTCAAAAAATTGAATCATGTTCTAGTTATTGGATATAATTGCATAATTACATAATGCAAAAGTATGGCAACATGGATGTTAATGACATATGTATCAAGCTGGATTCTATTTAACAAAAACTGACGGAAAAGGTGTAGAAATACTATGAGAGGTTGGATAAACTTTTTTAGCAAGGACAAATCTAGGATGCAAAATAATGTCGAATATTCTTAGCTAAGCTAAAGCTAGAAATTTAGAAATTGTGTTGTCAACATCTACACTAACATTGATGAAATTGTTGTTGTTATTGCTGAAATTGAACAAGTATTGGAAAAACTCGAGGAAACTCCCTATTAACCTATGAAGGAGGAGTAGGATGAAATGGTATTTGGAAAATCTGCTACAAACCAACAGTTGTTTGTTTAAATGAAGCCTTGATTAACTTCTTTGGAAAAGGAAGTGATAACAAAGCAAAATCCAATATAAATATTTCTACCAACAACAATCGTTGTCAACTATGTCGCTCAGAAGAACATAAGGCCTCAACATGCCCTAAACTAATTAACACAAGGCCAAATTGTGCCAAATGTGGCGGTGGGTACAAGATTGATAATTGTGGTTTGAAATGTTTTTTTTTTTTGGTTTAGGGCATACGGAAGATCGATGTTGGAAAAAGACAATAAAAGGACCTATTGCCACCAAAAAATTTCTTGAAGCTTTAGTCAATGATGAAGAGGCAATTCTATCAAAACTAAACCAAATCACTAGAAATGACCAGCATGTGTTTTTTAGAGTTAAAATGCCAAAAAGGCAATTTCTTGTACCTACTAATCATGCAAAAGACCAAGAAGAAGGGAGTGCAAGTGAAGAACACAAGGAGTTAATTACAGGGGCAAAGGCAACAGTAAAATCTAAGATATTTTCACATTTCATTAAAAAGAAGATTTTTTTTTCCCTATGGAAATTATGTTGATCATTCTAGGAGAACTAGAGTATATTGAAAGCTTGGTTAAGTTGGCAAAAAGAAAAAAGGATGTTGAAGTCAATAAATACCAAGTAGTGATTATTCATCCAATTCATACAATAAGGAGAGTTAATGTCAACAAAGCAAATTGCAACAAAACACACCATTTGGTGATGGAAATCAATCAAGCTTTGATTGAAAGACTAGTGGATAGAGGAACATCCATGTTGGTCATGGCAGCTAGTTTTGCCAAAGAGTTAGGGATAATGCATGTAGTGGCTAAACATGAAACCTACAAAACAATGTCTAGGATAGTGACACGTGCACTTGGAAGAATTATTAAACTTCTAGTGAGAGTGGGAGGGATTGTATGTTAGATGGTTTTCTTAATGGTTGTCACAAATAGTTATGACTTATTCTTTGGATTGGACTTTCTCATGACAATCGAAGCAATCATCGATGTGGAGAAAGGCCTCCTACATGTATGCAATGAACTTGGGATGGAAGTGGAAGTGTTGCCACTAAATGTGGTAAAAATGTTGCATGTACTGGAGAAATCTAAAGAAGAAAATAACGAGATACAAAAAGAGCTACTCAATGTGGAGATGGAACATATTTAGTTGAATGCATGGGCAGATCTTATTCAATCATCAATTCTTGATGGTTCAAATGATGCATCCTCCTTTGATGAAGAAGTGATGGATTATGAAGAAAAAATAGAGGATAACCTGCAATAGGTCTTATTAAATTTGGAAAAATAGATCGATGAATTGAAAGACCACATGATGGATCTACTAGTTGATGAAAAGACACCAATGCAAATGTTGAATTTAATTTTGAAGGAGCAACATCAAAATGTTCTAGAAGGATAATTCTTAAAAGATGATGATTATGTAAATTGGATTAAATGTGCATTTGTGGATGAAGATGCGAAGATGCAACATAGGTTTGGTAAGAACCCTTAGCCCAAGGTGCATTTATATCTAGTTAAAATGATTGATGAATAGGTAGAACAAAGTGGTAGGTGGGTTCATATTAAGTCTAAGATAAAACTGGATGAGTTTTTGGATAAAGCGCAAAGGAAACAACTATGGGGGTTGCTTGAGGAATTCCAAGGATTTTTTACATGGCATAAAACGGAGTTGGGACAATGTTCTATGAAAGAACATTCAATTGATATGCAAGGATTGCCTCCTTGCCACATGACTCTTGGGTGATTGTCTTAGTAAGAAGAAATTAAAGTAAATTGACAAATATAGGCATTTGTGGACTTAGGGAAGATGCCCAAAAGTGCATTTGAGTATGCATGCAGAATAACCTTGCCAATCAAGAAGGATGGAAGTTAAAGATTTTGTGGGGACTATTGTCCTCTAAATTTTCAAACTAGATGAAATTCTTTCCCCATGCCTTTGATTGAAGATGTTTTAAGCCAATTATGGAGCTCTTAGTGGTTTTCAACACTAGACTTGTAGTCAAGTTTTCGACAAATATCGATCAGACAGTTGTGATCAAGAGTGGAATGTGATATCGTTTAACCTAAAAAATGCCATCGACACATTTTCGTAGGTTATGGTTGATATTTTCAAAGATTAGACAAGTCAATTCTTGAAGGTATTTATTGATGATTTTAACATACATAGTGGAATGTGGATTAAACACCTATAACACATCCAACTTGTTCTTCAAAAGTTGGTAGAAGTCAACCTGAAACTAAACCTCGGCAAATGTTGTTTTCGTTCTAAAAACATGACGTTCCTAGGGCATGTGGTGGATTGCATTAGGTCACAACCAGATCCCAAAAAGATAATAGCAATCAATGACTTTCTTATATGCAAGACAACAACTAATGTCAAGGTCTTTTTGGGATTAATGGGATATTATAGAACGTTCAATGCAAGGTATGCAAAGATTGCAAAACGCCTTTTTGCTTTGACCACAAAAGAATACAAGTTTGTTTGGACACTAATATGCTAGGCCACTTTTGTTTCGTCGAAAAAAAAACTTATGGAAGCACTAATCCTAATTTGACTTAATTTCATTAAACCTTTTATTTTAGATGTTGACTAGTCAGTTAAGGGTGTGGGGCTCTATTGTCACAAAAACCAAGAAGACATGAACAAGTTATTACCTATTGCAAATAAGGGTCTGTCTCCAATACAACACCATTTACACCTTCTAGAAAGAGAGTGTTACGCTTTGATATGGGGGACAATGTACTTTAAACAATATCTTCACTAGACCATGTTCCTGTTACAAATAAATCACAAACCATTAGAATGGCTAGCCATTGTATCAGATGCATATGAAAGAAAAGGACATTAGATTGCTATGCTGCAGGACTTCTAATTCAAGATCATCCACTGTGTAGGCAATATACATTTGAATGTTGATGCATTGAGTATAAATCTTGTAAATCTATCAAAGGAGGATGATGAGTTTGGATGTGATGTGATGGAATCCAAAGACAAATTATTGTCCATGAATGAAAAATCCCCCAATGATATTATCATTAATCTATTCACTCTATAACTCATGGACAAGGAAATGATTGAAACTGAAGAACATCAAGTGGAGGTTGAAACTAAAAAATAGAACATGGATTCTACATAAGAGGAGGAGATGCATCAAATGACTCCTAAAGACTACCGGAGAATGGTCATCAAAGTTTAAACCATGGTAGATAATGCCAAGGATAAACAAAAAGGCAAGTATGTGGGAATTATTGGAGTAGGCAAAGAGGAACAACTAAAGCAAATGGATATATGGGAGGACAAAATGGCAATGGTGTTTCTTACTAGTGGACATTTGGAAACACCAACTCATGAAACTTTTAACATAAAGAGGGCAAAGAAAAGAATGATGAAGTACCATTGGGCTAAAAACACTTTGTTCTTCAAAGATCTTGTGGTACCTAAACCTGAAGAAAGAAGGACAATGATTGAGAAGATCCATGAGGAGATCGGACACTTTGGTGAACTATGGGCACTTGAAGAAGTAACAAAACATTTTTTTTGGCATGATAGAACAAAATATGTCAAGGCATTTATCAAAGCCTACACTATAACAAAAGGTGTCCCTGTACACCAAATGATTTCATTGGATTTTGAGTGAATTCACTGGTTGTAGTGAACGAGGACCAGTGAAGAAGCAATGAATTCGCTGGTCTACTGAACGGGGACTAGTGAATTGCACCCACATTTTGTAGTAATGTTATGATAAATGTCAACTTGCCAGAAAATCCAACAATATGAGATTTGGAATTGAAGAGATGAAGAACATCCCTATCTGTGATTTGTTCTACCATGTTACTTTCGACATTGCTGGACCATTACTTGAGATCATTGATGGAAACAAGTATGTGCTTGTGACCATTGACCATTATTTTAAATGGTGTGAAGCACAACTTGTTAAAAAACATGATGTTTTCATTATTTCCAAATTTTTGGAAGGTGAGGCCATCTATAGATACAAAGTGCTGAAATAGATTTTAAGTAACAATGGTAGTTGATGGATGAAGGAGTTTGCTAAAATGTGCCATAGTTATGGCATAATTCATCAATTCACTGCTCTTGCCTAGCCCTAATGCAATAGATGGTTGAGCGTCTCATTAAGACCATCAAGCAAGGATTGACAATTATGGTAACCTCAGACATACTACGCTAGGATGTAATGTTACCACAAATCCTATTTGGCTACCATTGTGGCATACAAGTTAATACAAAGTATTCCCTATTTATGGTATTCACTAGGTGTACACCTAGATTGACCATTGATAATAGTCTCAACGAGTTGTGTCATGTGTTTGATGAACATGCAAAACCAAAACTTATGGCAGAATAGATGGTTCACAAAATGGAACTAATTACTAAATCACTACTGGAGAACATTGAACAAGTTCAAAAGAAACAAAGGAAGGTCTATGCTACTCACAAAGGACTTCAAATCTTTGATGGCTTTGAAGAAAACAACGAAGTGAAGATGTGCAAACCTGGCAAAAAGAAATATTTAGTTTGCAACTAAAAAGGACCATACATTTTTGTGGACTACAAAGATGGGAAGGGTCCACGGATGTGAGATCATGGCAATTGGATTTGCGTTGTTAAGGACCTTAATGAACAACGATGGGAACGTGTTAAAAAAGATTTACAGTTATACCACTTTGCAAATTGATGACTGATCTATGAGGACATAGATTTTTTTTGAAAGAATGGTGACACATGTGATGCAATCGTCAAACATTTTTTGTGGATGTGGACAAAAGGAGATAAGCAACCTAAATTCATGATGACACAAGATGCCAAGATACAGGACAATTGTTCATCATGAATTTTACAAGCATCAAAAGTCTAATGTCTATTGTTCGTTTCTATGTTTTGGTGTGTTTTGTTTGTTTGCAAGTTTATAGTGTTTAAAGTTTGCAATTCAATGGAGATGAGCTTCTGAGTTGGCTTTGGTGATGGAATGGATTTGTTGTTGCAATTGAGTTGGCTCTTGAATGAGGAATGTAGATCACATTGCAAATGACTAACTGGTGCTAGAGATGGGAGGGAAATGAATGAAAGTTGACAGTGGACTATAAACAAAGGAGTTGGAACCTTCAAAGATAACTAAGTTTTTATTTTAAATTGCAATTAGAAAGTAGAAATATGGGTATTAGAATGTATTTTGACAAAAAGTAGAGATATGGGTATTAGAGTGTTCTTTGACAAAAAGAAAAAATGTCTTTTTGTTTAGTATTTTTTTTTAGCTTGAAGTTATTACTTTTTGTTGCGTTGTAGTTTTCAAGAAAGGAGAAGATTAATCAATGTTAAATGTAAGGACTAAGTTAGGGGAAATTATGTTAATGTTTAAACACTACTACAAAACATGGTTTTTCAAACGGTTCAAGTTGACTAATCAATTCTTTTTTATTAATGGACATGTCCATTTTGACTAGGGGCTTGCAACATATATTTTTTGACCAATCAACTTGACTAGGTTGATTTATTTGACCAATACATCCAGTCAAGTTAGAATGGCCAATTGGTTTTAATCAAATGGGACATTTAGTCAAATTGAACATAAAAAATTAACATCATTAGTCAAAATGACCAATGTTCTTTAGTCAATGGGACATTGTATGCTTATTAGATATTTACTTCCTACCTCCCACTTACAATTTTATAACCTACCTAACTACCTACCTACCTACCTACCTACCTACCTACCTACCCACCCACCTACATGGATGTATTACCTACCTATCTACCAATCCACCTAGCTATAACCTACCTACATATTAACTACTTACCTACCTACCCACCCACCCACCTACATGGATGTATTACCTACGTACCTTCTCACAAACCTACTACCATACATGTATTATGTACTTACATACCCACCCACATACCTACTTACATACTACCTACCCACCCACTTGCCTATTTATTTACCTACTCATCCACCCACCCACCTATTTCCTATAACCTACCTACCTTCATACTTCATAATCTTGTAGTGACATGTCAAAATAAACATGTGAAATAAAAAAATTAATAAATGTTAAACACCTTTAATTTGATGGTGTGGTCCATTGGTTAAGGACTTGGTTTATCATTGGGGAGGTCAAGGGTTCAATTCTTTTGACTTATGTACATGCTTAAGGCACCAAGGTAGGTAAGGTATGTTAAATAAGATATACTAGGTTAAATTAAGGTAGGTCAAATATGATAGGGTAAGGTTTGTTGATTACACCAAAATGCGTCTTAGTTCACTTTTGGTTTTATTAAATTTTGATTGAATTTGAACATTTTTACCATGGTGAAATTGGTCAACCCCCTAATGAATGGGGACCAATTGATACAGACAATGAATTGCTTCACTAGCACCTAGTGTCGCAACCCTACTTGGGAGAGTGTGAGGATGAAACTCACATTCTCGAAATGGGGACTTGGGAGTCCTCCAGGACTCGGGAGTCCTCCGGGACTCTCAAAACTTCAGAGTTCGATTGTAGGGGCCAAAACACCTCGAATTTGGGTGTTTTTTTATATCATTGGAAAGGTATTGATGTGTAAATGTCGAAAATGGCCTCGCATGAGCCATTTGGACATCTGTAGCACAAGTTATGGCAAAAAGAAGGGCCGGGAGTCAAACTGACAATTTGACTCCCGACCACTAAAAGTTAGGAATCGACCCGACCTCGACATGTGTAGGTGAAGTGCAACACATCATTGGAAAGCCCTTGAGGAAAGCTACAAGTTTACTTTAGACCTCATCCCAATTGGAGATCTGAACAAAAAGTTATGATTGCTCAAAGTCCCGGGAGTCCAAACCGAGACAGTTTCGGGATTCCTCCTTGGGAGTCTCGGGACAAAAAGCCATTCGGATGTGGGTACCGTAGAGAGGCACAAAGTATACTATATGGGGGAAGGTGGTGGCTTCCCCCGAGTTCGGGCCGTGGTGAGTCAAGTGAATCCAGAGTTGCCCGTGGCTTGTCCTAGCACCAAAGGTGCTCTAGAATGTGAACTAACCAACTTGTTGGTTGGTTTGATGCAGGTTCGAGTAAGTGAATAGCTTGTCACTCTTCCTAGTCCCATCCCGGAGCTTCAGCATGCCCCTCTACCCCTTTTAGTGCTGAGAGTTGGGAACGTGCCCCAAGTCCCCCATAATTTCACAACTTGAATAACTTAGGCCCAACTTTGGGCTAACTAAGACTTGGGAGCGTGTCACCTAGTGAAATAAGTTATTGTCAAGGTTATTTTTTACTATTTCACCTTATGCTACTTTTGGTTATTCTAAACAAACATTTGTTATGTTATGTTACTTTTTGCTATTTTAACTTATTTCACCTTAAGCTATTTTTGGTTACTATAAGTTAATTTTGGCTATTTTCAATGTTATTTTTGGCTATTGTAAGTTATCTCATTTTAGGTTACTTGCAACTATTATAAATTATTTTTTATTATTCTAAATTATTTCATTTTAGGCTATTTTCAACTATGTGAGGCTATTGTTGGTTACTTTTGGCTATTGAAGGCTATTTCACCTTATGTTATTATTGGCAATTCTAGGTTATTATAGGTTATTTCACCTTAAGTTACTTTTGTTTACTGTAAATTGTTCACCCTATATTATTTTTGGCAATTCTAAACAATTCTAATATATGGCTATTAATGGTTATTCTATTGGTGGTTATTGGTTGTTCTTTTATTAGGGCTATTGGTGGTTATTAATGGTTATTCTATTAATGGATGTTGGTAGTTATTTATTGGTCGCTATTAATGGCTATTCTATTAATGGATATTGGTAGTTATTTATTGGTCGCTATTAATGGCTATTATATTAGTGGTTATTAGTGGCTCTTATATTAATGGTTATTGGTGGATATTGGTGGTTATTAATGGTTATTATATTAGTGGTTATTGGTGACTATTTTATTAATGGCTATTGGTGGATATTAGTGGTTATTAATGGTTATTATATTAGTGGTTATTGGTGACTATTTTATTAATGGCTATTGGTGGATATTGGTGGTTATTAATGGTTATTAATGGTTATTATATTAGTGGTTATTGGTGATTATTTTATTATAAATTATTATATTATGACTATTGATGACTATTTATTATAAATTATTGTTGGATATTTTTAATTATATTATCATAGGTTATGGTAATTATTCTATTGTAAGTTATTTTAAATTATTTTCATATGTTATTTTACCTTAGGTCATTATATTACATTTTAGATTACTTTAAGTTATTATACTTAAGATAAAATAACTTATAATAACATAAAGTAAAATGACCTAAAGTATAACTTGAAATAACATATATTAACTGAAAATAAAATAACTTAAAGTATGGCTTAAGGTTAGTTGAATCATTTAACTTAAAATAATTTAAAAGCCTATAATAATTTATAATAATGTAAGGTATAAATTAGAATAACTTAAGTAGTCTAAAATAATATAGGGTATATCATAAAATAACATATATAAGATATTTAAAACAACATAGAAATAAACATGTTTACTATAATAAATTATAATAGTGAATTATGTCAATTAATAATGAAACACAATGTTTACATAATGATATTATACTGAAATAACTTTAACCAAGGTGAAATCACTAAAATGCAATGAACTTATTTCATTTTTAAGGTCTCATAATGATTTAAACTAATGAACTGCATCCCATTTTTGTAATATGGTTACCACCTACCTACATGCATTTATACGACCTACCTACCTACCTATTTGTCACACAAAAAAATTATCTGTGCAAAAATTTGACCAGTCAAAATGACTAATCAAATGGTCTGGTCAAAAAAACCACCTTAATCACAATGAACATGTCAAAATTGACTTATCCAAAATGACAGAGTAATCTTTTTTATGCCTGTTCAAATTGGGTACTTTTTTACTAGATTTGCTAATAAAAAAGTACCATTTTTTTAATAGTGAAAGGTTTCAAAACAGTTCATGTGGTATGTTTGTGGATTTGTGTGTCGATTGGGAATTCTGAAAAAACCTACTAGTTTGGTTGAATTTGGGAAAAAGAATACTTATTGAATTGTGGGGACTTTGGAAAGAAAAGGATTTTTGGTCTATCATGGGTGCCAAAGGAAGAGTTAGGTTTTTGGAATCAAATTTGTCTTTTTATCCAACTTTTTTTCTTAGTGATTCTAGAGGAAAGGAATGGTTGCATGAAATCAATTTTTGTTTGTAAACATCCACAAGACCAGTGTGCTCTTGAAAAAAAACCAAGGAAAGTTTTGATCCCCTAAAATCTTTAGTTTGTAGTTTGAACATAATTATAAAAAAATGTAGGATATCGGTTGTTAATGTTGTGATATAGGTCTTGATGCAACTACTACTACAGAGTTGATGTTGGTACTATGAACGAAATATAAAGGGTTTCTTGTTTAGGTTAACCCCTCTTCTTTGGTGATAATGAACAAAATGTAATGAGTTTCTTGTTTAAGTTATCCCTTTTTCTTTGGTGATAGTGGTGCTATGTTTTTATTACTTTACAGATAACTTTATTACTTATGATTTTTTAATTTAAAAGAAAAAATAAAATCAATAATTTTTTGGTAATTTTGATTATGATTTTTTATTAAAAAATAATCAATTTATGACAATTGTCAAATGATAGGCATATGTTTTCAAATTTATGATATGACATATGGTTATCATTTGACATAATTAATCCACATATGAGCATCTCCAACACTATTGAATATATGATCATGCAAAAAATAAAATTACATCCAAGTTTAATTATTTACTCTTTTGAACCCCACCCATAAAACTTAAAATGGGACAACAAATTGGTGGGGGACTGCTAATAACAAACCACCTAGACCAATCATTATGATGGGCCAATGAAAATCATTCATCAAAACTTAAAAGTTAAATCATATTTAGTACACTATGTTGCACAACTTTGCACAACTTTGTTGCAATTTTTACCAACTATTGCAAAATATACGATTATGTTGAGCCAAAATCCCTTTCCAAAGCCAAACTAGCATATTTTGACTTCTCTTCATCAAATTTTACTTTGCAAGATCACATATTGAACACCACTAAACATTTTATAAGAGCACAACCTTTCACACCTAGCTTTTGGGTGTCTAAAAACATCTATGACATCCTAAATAGTGTACAAATTATTTCCTTTGTAAACATGATGAAGGCAAAAGAAGAGGCCTCTAAAACCTAAAGATGTAAGTTCATGTATTATAATGTTGAACGAAACAATTTACATAATTGTAGAATTTCAACATTATTAAAACCTATTCCAATTCCTTGATAAAGGTAATGGATTATAATTCTAAAGATTTAGGTGAATTAGTATGCTCCAAATTTAGTTTCATAGAGTGATAACTTGATTTTAATGGCATTTTCTCATCCCATTATCTTTACAATTTCCAAGAGTTTTCACAAAATTAGAATCCCAACCCAGTCGCATGTCTATGCAACTTTTACACTTCAATTCAAATCCCAAAATAAACCTACAAGAATTTCCATTTTGGAAAGCTAACAAGGGTTTTCACTCTTGTGCCATGACAAAAATTATTCCACATAATGAAATGTTGTGGCGAAAAAAATAAGGTTACACAAAACACAACACCACAACTTAATAATCATTCAACACATTTAACAAATGCCACATAGTCACACAATGTTCTGATTCAATCAAACTACTAAACTTCTTTACATATTATGGACCTCCAGGCCTTTAGGGATCAAGTCACTCTAATTTCACTCTCTTGAACCCCCACTAGTACTCCAATGGCAAATGTTAATGTGGCAACCCAAACCCTATTCATGGCAACAATGATAATAAAAAATGTTGGATACATATTGGTACAAACAACATACACAGTCCCAACCCAATAGACACAATTTTGTATATTTCCTTTAGCAAATTTCCCTAGATTGATACGTTAAAAAATTCTAAAAGTTGCAAATTTGGGAGTTTGACAAAGTAAAACAATACCACTAGCACCCACCAACACATCACCTTACAACAATAAACACTAATAATAATTCTTCACTTCAGAAGTACTACTCAAGCAAATATTCTTTCTTAAATACAACCCAGAATACTCTCAACCCAAAACATTGATTCCCAACCACATTACATTAGAAATTGCCATGGAGACTATTCTGGAACCTTCATAGCCTTTCATCACATCTATTATTGTACCCCTAAGGACAATCTTAGAACCTAATCCATCCTACTAAAACCAAACATGTAGCAGAAGAATCTATAAACCTGAACTTGATGAGATCAAGTTCTTCAAAGTTGGGCATTATTCCCATCCCAAAAGTAAATCAGAAATCCATAAGTTCAACCTTCCAAAAAAATCACAGCAAAAAACATGACCTCCTTTCACCAAAACAGATGCCTCTTATCCCTAATGCTCTTCCTGTCCATAATTAACACCCTCCAAAATCTAGCTCAACAAAGCCATTGCCTCTCCAATAGTGAAAATACCAAAACAAAAACCAACACCGAACACCATCACAACAAAAACCACCACTCTTATAACTTGTAAGAAGCAAAACACCCCACAAAATACAACAAAGAATGCGTAACACCACCAATACCACTAAACCATCAAGACATTGTCATATACATCTTTCGACAATTGATGGCTAAATTTCATCACATTAGATTTTCATCCAACCCTGTTTCTCATCACAAGGTTTCAAATTCAGTCACTCTTGAAGTAATGCCATTAAAACACACTCCACAAATTTCCTTTGGTTCTGCATCATTTTCACCAATAGTCCAACACATTGCTAAAACCTAGTCCTATAATGCAATGGTTCAAACTTGAAAAGACCAAGTTTTACACCATAAGCATTCTTCTTATTAATGCTTGAAAAAAAAAATCCACTCAAACAAAGACCTAAATCCTTTTAGAAGTTGATTACTAGACTTATTTTTTGCCTATAACTTTTCAATGTGTCTTTTAAAGTTGAAGCTTGTTCTTATACTCCCATCTCCCACATCTTTTAATCGTCACCAAATCCAACAAGCTGATCCAATGAAAAAACATTAAAAAGTGCCATGAAGAGCAAACAACAATGTATGCAAGCATATGAACTTACCAACAAAAACACAACAAACCACGAGCTTGCAAAACAACTCCTTTCATGAATGTAATGTAGCCAAAAAAGGGACGAGTGTTCTAGTATGACACTCCTTTATAAAAGCAAATGCATTTCAATAAAATGACAACATAACCATCCAAGATTGGTAGAAAGTTTACAACATCCTAAATGATTTAACATTCAATCTTTCTGTTCCTAAGAATACAACATTAGACTTTGGACCTCAAGGGATTAGATAACTAATGATCTTCTTTCATGAGCCAACTAGTCATGAATGTGGTAGCTCATTATGAAACAACAATTTCCCAATTCCCAATTGTTCTCATTTTCTCACAAATCTCCCCCTTTAGAAGTTGGACACAGAAGAACAAGGCATGGAACAATTCAACAATTTCTCTCCATGAAGCACATGAATGCTTTCAAAGCCCCCATTTTTCTAGAGCTTTTACAACAAGATAGGTACTCTCTTCCACACACACACAACCCAGTAGATAGTTCCTCCCAATTTCCCAAATACTCACAATTGATCGAACATGCCATAGTGATTGTTCATAAGATTTCTAAACTCATTCATGATTTCCTTTGAAATGGTTCCTAGAATGTAATACTACATCTTCTATTTCTTTCCTAAAACACATAGCACAGTGGAATACTTATTCTGAAGAAGAAGGTTGAAGACCAACAATAGGGCATTCTTCCCCAACTATTCACATAGCTAATTCAATACCGAAGAAAGACACATTCTTCAAAACAATTAGAAAGAAATAGAATTTAGCTTCTTGCATCCATCTGCCTACCTTGTGCCTCCAAAAACCTCCAACTTATAGAATGCCCAAAACTTCCATCATCCGCACCATCAAAAACCTCACCCACCAACCATCTCCCAACTTCGTGATTCCATAGATAAATGTATGTTTCAAGTCCAGTGAAGCAGTTGGAAATTTTGACCATCTCATAAGAATTATCCCTCAAGACAATTGTGTTGTCAAAAGTTTATACACTTATGTTAGAGGGAAATCATATCTAGAGATTGCAATCTTGTTGTATCACTGTTTTGATCTATGGGGTAGTCATGTATTTTGTTTGGGGTTTTTGCTGAGTGGTTGACATGTAGTATCAGACATGGAATTACAAGGTTGAGCATCTTCAATCTTGTAGTACATGAAATGCACTTCCATATTAAATATGATGCATTGTGCAATATGTAAAAGATTTTATTGTGCATCAAATTTGTTTAGAATGCCATGGTCAAAACCAACCCCTTCAAAATAAATATCAATCCAAACCTGCAACATTAAGTTTAAGAACTAACTTAAGTATTGTAAAATGAGCAAGTGTGGGTCTTATTATTGTGAACTTGCAGCCTTCACGAAGAGACTCTTACATTTAAGCATTTGTGCTGAAGAGTCAGCATTTATCTTCTCTCTCTTGCAAGCTTGCCCCAATAAACCATGCTAGATCTTACCTATACGACAAAATTAGGTTTACTGAAAGTCACTAAATCATAAAAACCAAGTTGATATGTGTTTGTTCAAACCATGTTATGCAACTATTTGAATTTGTAAAGAACCCACCAGTTCTGATTCTTTCAACAAAATCAGATTCAAAGGATCACAAGTCTCAATTATTTCAAAAACCTTACACAACCAGTGGTTTTCTTGAAAGAACCAGCAATGAATTGGTGGTTTTATATGGCAGGTTATTGGATTTTTTCAAAAACATTGAGAACTGTGATTATATCCCAAAACCAGCTCTTCGAGTTTTTGAGAACTATGGTTTTGAATCTTAAGAATCTCCCTGATAAATGTCAGGGTCTGTTCGTATTTCTAACAACCACCCAACATCACTGGTTCAAACCTTGGGGTAAGGTTCAACTACCTTTCAAATGTGAACCACCTTATACAATGATAAAACATCATATTGTGGCCAAATGACATTTCCTTAGTTTGTACAATATCATCATAACATGATTGGTAAGGAAAAATCAAGAAAAATAAAATGAACACACTCAAAGAGAAACCTTACAAAAGTTATAAGCTTGGAACTAAAGAAAGATTCCAAGATTGCCATGTTGCATCACAATGAAAACTCATGCAACCAAATAAAAATTGGAATTCATCATGGTAACATCATAGAAAATCAAATCCTTGTAATCTGTTCGCCTTTCTAATTAAATCTCATGTGATTTGTCATTTGTTCACATTCAAGAAAATCATCCTTAAAATCACCCATTTCACAAAAGTAATTTGTGTTGTTTAGCTATAATCATTAGGTCCACATGGTTGCACACTCTATGCTTCCTGTGGAAGTAGTGCTTCAGGGACTCAGCTGGACATTACCAGTGTAGTGCAGTTATCTGATGTAACTTTTCATAACCTTTCCTTCGGGAGTTTTAAGAATTTGGATATCAAAGAACCTTCAGTCCCAGTTTCTTGAAAAATTTCAGAATCAAAGAACCTGCACAGGGTTGCAGTTATTTGAAAAAAATTATAAGAAAAGTAGAACCTTTAAGAAACCCTCAAAGAATCCAGGGCTGCTTTACCAAAAGAACTGGCAAAGAACCGGCAGTTACATAGTCTATAGTCACTTGTTCTTAGATTCTTTGAGAACTGTGATAATATTTCAGAATCTGTTCTCAGATTTTTGAAAACTGCAGTTATATATCAGAACCATTATTTTTTAATTTTTTGAGAACTGCAGTTATTATATCTCTTTGAGAACCTCCTGTTTTCAGTTCCCATTTCTGAGAACCACCCAATCCGCAACATTACCTGATCACTTCTTTGTTCTCCCTTTGATTACAATTTAACCAGCAATTTGGGGCACACACAGGAGGGAACAGCAACAAACCAAACCCCTCTAGATAGAATGTACTAGAGGAATGCACAAAACTTGCACCTTGACATGAAATCAAGGTCCCCAATATAGAATTAATTTCTTCATGATCATCAAGTTTCCTAAACATTTTGCACCTGGCAGCAAAACATGCTGTAGTACCACCACACACATCAATGTTCAATTGCTAGACTTATGATTCCTTTGAAACAGCCTAAATTGGACAACAAACAAATCCAAGCACTACTGAAGCTGCACAGAATATATTGGGTTGATTGATCATTTCTCTTCATGTAAAATGGACAATGCCCATCTGCAGCTCAAAAGAAGGAGTCTAGTAGAGTGACGTTAAAATATTGAACACAAAAAACCAATAGGTTGGACTCAGGCTGGGAGCTGCATTGCAGTACCCAATCCTCTTCCTTAACTTCCAGTCACAGTATAATCATTATCTCTAGTATGTCTGATCAGCTGGGTGGTAACACTAGTGATGGCATTGAGTTTCATTGCCCATTTAGTTAACTCATGTCAACTATGTGGACTGGCAAACCACTCTCAGCTACAACCCAAAATTAGGTCCAGATCCAGGGTAATTTGTAACTTGTGTTTGCTTGCAATCCTAGACTGAGAATTCACAGCAGAACTTGCAAGACTCATCAATCAAACAAATGATCTTCAAAACTAACTAATTAGGGTGGAGATGATCTGACAGTCTTGGACAGGGAACCTGAGATTCCCCACCTCCACAAGATTCATCTGAAGAATTGTGTCTAAAAATCCAGTCAGTTTAACGTGTGAAAAACAAATCTTCATGTGGCAGTTTTAAACCAATGTGAAAATTGAACCGCCACCCAGCTGCTTGCTCCAATTCATGTCTCTTGCAACTTGTTTGATCGGAATTATAAATACCTAAGTTCTTCCTTTCTTTCTTGTCTGATAGCTGTGACAAGTCTTGCAAGTGCTCAGATGCAATAGAGACAATTGGAGGAAAATTAGGGTTTTGCAACAACTAGGCTTGTAACTGAGGATTTTAGTCCTAACAAACACTTGCAACTAACCCTATTTTTCAATAGCCATAACAAGTCTTAAAAGTGCTTAGATGCAATACAGACTCTAGGATGTAAATTAGGGTTTTACAATTAGGTTTGTCAATAAGGATTTTAGCTCTAACAGACATTTGCAACTAACCCTATTTTTCAATGGAAGATGCAATGGACAAGTTGCATCAGTTGCAATGGACATGATGTGACACCAGAGCTAGTGCCATGTAGATGTCGACATCACCGAAATTTTGCAACTAGCCTAAGAGACTTCACATTATGAGGTTGCAGCAGCGGCAGCTTGCCTCTTGCCAAAGGCTTTGATGCTGTAAAGATCCTCCACAACATCCTTCATGGTGGGCCGATCTTTCCTCTTGTTAGCCAAACAATTGGCAGCAAGCTCGGCCACAGATTGCATGGCAGGGAACATCAGCTGGAAGTCAGCAGCAGGAACATCCTTCAGCTGGGGGTCAAGGATTTGGTCCAGCTTGCCATTCTTGATGTAAGGAATGGAGAAAGCAGCCAGACTATGGCTCTCCAGCTCTCTCTTGTAGTCCAAGGGCTTCTGTGAAGTGAGAAGCTCTAACAATACAACTCCAAAGCTGAACACATCACTCTTGTCTGTCAGATGGTAGCTGTGGAAGTACTCAGGATCAAGGTAGCCTGGTGTTCCTTGCACAGCAGTAGAGACATGGGACTTCCCAGGATTGACCAACCTGGAGATTCCAAAATCTGCAACTTTGACAGTGAAGGTATTGTCCAACAAGATGTTGGCAGTCTTCACATCTCTGTGATAGATGGGAGGAAATGCAGCAAAATGCAAGTAAGCAAGAGCTTCTGCAGTCTCAGCTGCAATTTGCAGACGCTTGCTCCAGTTGAGATTCACTCCAAACCTGAGTCTGTGCAAATGCTCATACAGATTCCCATTGGGAATGTACTCGTAGACGAGAATCGGAACTTCGGTTTCCAGACAGCAGCCGTAGAGCCTGACCAAGTTGCGGTGATTCAGCTGCGACAAAATGGTGACTTCGTTCAGCAACTGTTTCTTGCCGCTGGTGCTCACATGGTTGGAGATTTTGATCGCCACATGCACCATGCCATTCTTGAGTGTGCCTTTGTAGACTGTCCCGAAGCCTCCAATGCCTAGGATCAAGTGATCCGCGAAATTCTCCGTCGCCTTCTCCAGCTCCTTGAAGGTAAACACATGCACGTCCTTGAGTCCCGCCAGCTTCCCCTGCTGCGACATGATGGAGCTCATCACCTCCTTGATGCTTCCTTGGGATTTGCGCTTCCTCAGGGAGGATTTGTAACCATACCCATTACGGCGTCTTCTTTGAATGCAGACGTAGATCAGGAGCCCCACGGCCAGCAAGACAACCACGACAATCACCACTCCTGCAGCAGCAGCAGCAAGATGATGATCATCATGTCCAATTAGCAACTTTCTAAGAACCAGTCCTGCAGCAGATCGGCGCCTGAGCTGCTGATCAAATCTCAGACTGCACTAGTCTAGATCTACTGACTGTGAACTGAATTCTGGAGTGAACTGAATTTTGTTTTGTACCTGCAATGACTGCAACATTGGAGCTTGATGATGATGATGATGATGATAATGAGTTCATGGATTCTGCAGCTGGGGTGGACGCGCTAGAAGTGGTCGAGTGGGTTTGCGATTGTGTTGCAGCAGCTGCAGGACCCTGCTGGACGCGGCTGATCATCATGGAAAGCTTCTTCTGCCTGGCAGTTTGTTTGCAATGAGAGACTCTTTTGTTGTTGGAGGAGGCCCAGGCTGCTGCTACACAAGCGACGTAGTTCATCATGCCGGTAGCTTGAAGAATGGTCTGACAGTCTAACAGCTCCCAGCTGAGGAGTCTAGACAAATTGCGAAAGTGGGTCGATGCCAATTACAGCCATGAGATCATCTTCTAGCTCCTCTCTGCACATACAAGAAGAAGAAGGAGAATTTCATTTACGAGCAGAACACGGGCTGCAATAGAACCTCCACATGAGCATCGATACACTAGACCTAGTAATGCACGTGCAAACAGGAAGCGCTGGGTCGCTCACGAGATTGTGCAAATGAGTAGGTCACTAGATTGTGCATTGATCACATTGATCCTTTTATGTCCTGATCAGAGCCCTCATGCTACTACCGGCACTGCAATATGAGATCAGAGTTCCACAACATTTCAAGCACCCAGGAACTATTGTTCAACCTTTCAAGCTGGGCCTCGACGAAGTTAGAGGTCTCGTCTGGACAGCTCTATTGACAAGCGAAATCTTGCAACTGGATACTCAATGTCGTGCACACAACTGTATAAGAACGCGAAAAGATCCGCGCACATTCGATCGATCGAGCTCGCTCGCGAATCTTCTCCCAGTCGGTATCCGCCCTGATCTGCCCGATCAGCAGCAGCAGCTCGCGGATCCCTGGGCCTTGATCCCCGGGCTTCTTCCTGTCGATGATGATCACAAGTAGAGGATCAGCAGCATTAATTCTACGACGTTGCATGACACTGCATCTGGTGAAATGCAGCAAGGCTTCATCTTGGACCTTGTGGTGATGACAAATCTGCATTGAGCACCAGGAACAGGCTTGCGAGATTGATGAACCAAGACGCTCCGCGAGAGAGAGAGAGAGAGAGGGAGAGAGCGAGCGAGGATTGCTGGCGCTCGAAAGAAGAGAGGTTCAACTGGATTTGGCGCGCCAAGGAGGGAGCACGGATTATTAACTTGCATCTGTGGCCTCCTGGATGAAACATTCACGGCACAACTCTCATCCATGAAGCCTGTATCCCAAAACCAATATTGGTGCCGGTTCCTACTAAAGGTGCATTCACACCTGGTGTTAGGGACTTTAGTGTTGAATATCATAACATCATGTTACTCATGTCAGACTTAAACTTACTTACCAAGAAATTTCTATGTTAAGCTAACATTCACTTAACATGAAGCTATCACCTATTTAATATTACATGTCATCTAAGATGCCACCTAGATTTTCATTTAACACTGACTTCAAATCAAGTGTGAATGCACCATAAGGGGCCTAGGATAAGGCAAAAGATGCCTCCCACTCTTAAGGAGTAGGCATAAGATCCCTTCTCTTTTTATAAGGAGGGATATCAATAGGTGTCCTCACCAAATTCATAAGGAAATTCCTTGGAGTTCTTTACATTTGCAGCAAATTCACAACAAGGCTTTGTGAGGAAAAAAAAACAAATAAATAACCTACAGCAACTAACTACAAGACTCCACCCACCAACATGGATTAGTGTGGAAAGGACCAAAAGGGTATTGGACGCTGAGCTATTAGGAAGACTCTATTGTGAGAAAAAGGCTAGAGCTATATTTATATAAGAACTCAATGATTTTTAAATTTATTTTTGTGCCCTACCATTTGTTTTCAATCTAAACTAATATGTGTGGAATGCTAAGTTTGGTCAGCACCCAAATTGATTTACCATTTCAGCGTATCCCCCCTTTGATGATGCACCAAAGTTGTTATGGAAAACACTAGGTGCAAAATTAGGAAAAGGGTTGTCCAAGTTTTGGACATCCTAAATTAGGAAAAGGGCTGACCCAAGTTTTGGACCCTAAAAAAAATGCTCCTCTCAATATTGCAGGCCTTTTCATTGTGGACAAAACAGTATGGATCCAACCATGTTTAGGGTTTAGGGTTTAAGGTTTAATGAGTATAGTTTGTGTATATATGTTCAGTACCTGAAGGCAAGGTGAGATTGAGAACCTCTTCATATTGTTAGGCAAGGACAAATGGGTTTTAGGGCTAAATTAAGGAAATTTTGCCAAAAATATTAAACCTAAAACTTTCCAAACCTTTATTGGGTCATGCCTTGAGGCAAGGAGCATGCCATTCAATGGGTTCTACAACCACCTAAATGCTAACAATAGCTTGCACCTTATGTGTAAAAATGGGTGATTTTCAAACACATGTATGAAGGCTAGTCATTTCTAACTTAGAAACTAGCTTTAAAAAGGTTGAGAAGTATGCAAGGCAAGGCAAATGTTTTGATACTCCTTTTTTTATAATAAAAGATTGATTGTAAATTGGTTTGTTAGAAATTTCTTCATTTGACTATATTTCAAATGATGTAATTTGAAGTGCAGTTGTAGTAATTAAAGATTATTCATGAAAATAAGTTAAATAAATAACATGGCAATTCTACACCTTTACTACCCAAAAGAAAAAACAGTGCAACAAGGAAGAAGGGGAAATGAAGAACAAAAAAGATATAAGTACAAATTAATACTAAACTGCTATAGATGCCGAACAATGACCTAAAACCGCAAACTACAAAACTTGGATGGCACCTTATTACATGGAATGTCTTGTGTCCAAAAAAGGGCAGGAATTTCAAAAAACATAATGCCCGCTCCTTCTTGCCTGCAAAGGGCAGGAATTTCAAAAAAACATAATGCCCGCTCCTTGTTGCCCGCTAAGGGCAGGAATTTCAAAAAAACATAATGCCTTCTCCTACAGGTGATTGATTTTTTTGAAATTCTGGCTTTCATTTTTTTGGCACTTGGTATCACAGGGAAAAAAATTAAAATTAAAATTAAAATTTGCCCAATGTTTTGCACTCAATAAAGCCCTAAGCTGCTTACCAGGGTTGGGCTTCCCCTCAACTTTGCCTTATGTGGGCCATTGTTATTCCAGTAAAGAGCATGCCCTAGGCTTTCCCCTACACTTAAATTTTAAATGACACATATGAGTAAAGGCCACCTTATAGAATTGTTTCTCTTTCTCATCTTCATTTTTTGGCCTTCAAGTGTTTTTGGCAATGTTATGGCTAGTTTCCATCCTACCTCCTTGTCAAATTTGGTGGAAATTCATTTTTAAATAAAAAGAGAGAATTCTTATGAATTTCATGGGAATTTTGATGAATTGCATTAAAAAAATTGTAATCCATATTGATAATTTTTTTTAAATCTTCAAATTTGGAGCAATGAAAATATGAAAACTAACCCATGTTGCCTAATGTGAGATATGGCTCACATTTCATAAGAGGAGAAAAGATTCTTTCTAACTAAAAAGTAATGGAAATAAAATTAGTCCAAACTTAAAATTATAGCCTCACACTTGAATGGTAATCTGAAGATAAGTTATGAAATAGCTATACTGATGATATAATAATGGACAAGAGACATATATATATACAAAACTAGAGTAGAAATATTTGAGAACCTCATGTGCCAAACCTTAAAAATTTAACTTCAAGTGTCAAAATGGCTTTATAGCCTAAAATTGATTTCAGCACTTGCCAGCCAAAACTAACCATCCTATGTGGTGATTCAAAGGTAAAGCTACATAGGTTCATGTTGGGTTCATAGTTTACAACTTGCACCCCATTCAAAAAATTAGTGTAGGGTAAAGGCCTCAAGGTGTAGGCATTCCCAAAATATGGGGCCTAAGACAAGGTGGTAGCTAAGTGTGGCCTAAGATCCATCATCCCTCCCACTACTACACCTAAAATCCCACCTAGAAACGTTGAGAAGGTTTAATATCCATACTCTTTTCTAGGAGGGATATTGATGGATGTGCCTTATAAATCCACCAAAAAGTTTCTCCTAGTGCTTTCTGTAGGCTAGAAGTTCCAGCGTTCTCTTTTAGTGGCGAAATTTGGTCATCAAAAAGTGAAATTCCAAATTTCAAATTAAAAAATACGTGATTTTGAAGGTTTTCAATCCCCAAAAGTGAGAAAGAAAAAGCTAGAAATAGCCAGATTTCTACACTTGGTTTTGAGTGTGTAGTGTGATGATTAAAGATTTGTACTTCATATTTGGTTTATAGCCAGATTTGGCTAAATCTTTGCAGCAATGATCTGCGAGGGGTTATTTGTTCAAGAAAATGCCACCTAAGTAAATTTTTATTGATACATGGGCAAGTTCCCCATGTACAACTAGAAATTTTTTAAATAATAGTTTTTGAAAAACCTTCCCTACATTTGGACTCTGATTTTAGTTTGGAAGCATATTTTAACTAGGTTTTTTTACTATTTAGACAAGGTTCTACAAACCTATCGCCATTTAATGCTAAATCCCTCTTGGAGTCTTGGGACACTAGCCAAGATGCAAAATCAGAATTTTTTTTTAAAAAATTATATCACTAGCTATGTATGCCCTCGGAAGAGTGAAAATATTAGTCGTGTTCATGAAGCAATTGGTGAGTTTCTCATCAATATCCTCTTTCTATATTTGATTTTTCATAGCCATAACAACATATTTGAAAATATTCATCTGTGTAGTGGGGCGGACTAGTTTGTTTCTACAAGCCTAAAAATTAATTGACTTAATGATTCTTTCAAGGAACTAGGTTCTTTTAGTTGTTAGATGGATGGAAAAAAGCCATGTATGATGAAATCTTGCAATCATTTTTTCTTTTGTGGACCCCTTCAAGGAAAAACCAAATTCTTTTAAACAATTGGTCATTAAATCAAAATTGTTATTTATGGGTGCATGGATAATTAATAATTTCACATTGAACTAAAACTTTCTAGGGGAATTTTGATGAACTGAAATGAACTCACTAGAAATACATTGGATTAATGTAAGGTGTATACAGTGTTTTTTTTTCCAATTTTCTCATGTTGCTCCAAAAGTGGTGATCAGTCATAAGAGGATTTGCCTGATTTAGCCAAATTTGGCTACAAGGCAAACAAAGAAGTAGAAAATCTAAGAATTCTATTACATGTTGGTGAACCCCTAGAACCTAATAGCTAAATATGGTTATTTTAATAAAGGAACATCAAAAAAATTGCCCAAATCCTCGAAAAATCTTGGCAATTTCATAACTTTCTTCCTCAAAATGTGGTGATTTTTTTGAAATTTTCTTAAAAAGTTCCCTTGACCATGTTGCTTGGGACTGATTTTTTATAGCAAAATGGCAAATTTCACCATAGAAAACATCATTGTGTGTATCCAAGAACATTATGAGATTGATTAGTGAGAAAGATCCAAATCCAAAAGCTATAATGTTTCATCATAGGTGTGCTTGTGTCTACGTGTTGACGTATTTACTGTTGTTTGGGATAGCATATAATTGGCATTAAATTCATCGATCATCTTCAAATTTTGTCTCAACTAAATAGCAAATGAAAAGATCCCCAAGCTCAAAAAAAATCGAATATATTTTATTCGACAATTAGATCATAATTTTATTTTCAAATTTGTATAATATTTTCAGTGACCTATTTCAAAACATAATTTTCTAGCCTATAATTAAATCAATCCACTTATTTTTGGTTGCCATTTAAATACAATCGTCCCATCTAGTAAAAAACATGTTAGAATGCTTTCTTATTGGCAATTTAGTTGCCTAATAAGTGGAACTTGCCAAGTGCTTGAATTTGGAAATAATAGCAATTACCCTAAATTATAAAAAAATGTCAATAGGGAATTTGGAAAACTCACATAGAAAGAACCAATCAAACTTTTGAATAAATGTAAAAGATGCATGTTGGCCAAATGCAAAGGTCTTGGAAAGAATTCTTCCATTGGATTAAATTTGCATCTAAGAAGTTGTTTGCATCTTTGAAGTTGTGTATGGGCAAGTCTACTTAAAACTAACATTTTGGCATGTTTCCACAACAAGAATGGAAATCGTTAACCAAATACTTGAATGGATGTAGTTTGAACAAACATCGATTAAGATTGCATCTAAAGAGTTCAAGCCATGGCAAAGGCTTGTCTGGACCAAAATAGAATCTTGAACACATCTGAAATGGGAGGTAGTTGGTCAGATGGGGATGATCTTGTCCAAACCCTAAAATCTCCCATCCATAATTTCAGTTACAACTTGACTCTTCAAGCTTAGCTTATGTTATAGGCTTTCCTCAAGATATTTTGGATCTTTTAGGATCATCCAAAGAATTCCCAAATGGATGGAAGATTCATAATATTTTCCATGTGAGTCTTCTAGAGGCATTTGTACATGACGATCCCAACCAACTTCTCTTTAGACTATCAAAAGCTATAATAGAATGAAATATTATGACCAACCAATTTTATTTTTGAGAATTCAAATAAGAAAAATGGATGCACACTCATATATGAAGGCACAATTTTTCTTGAATCACCCTTCCCTTCATATTTTTCATTCAAGTATTACCATTACTCATGAGAATTGGTGAAATTTCTAATGAGAGGGATGTTGTCATCCTTGATGAACGAAGTGATTGTGTTAACAGTTTTCAATCTAATCACCTTCTTTTCTTCTATCACAAAATTATGTAAAGTCATGTTTAATATTGCCAAGCTTCTCTTTTTTGAAGCAGATTCACCATCTTGAACAACCAGATTCCTCAAATGGCACAACACCCTTCAATTAATCAGATTTTGACATATTAACATTTATATTCCTCAAAAAAATTCGACAACTTTCATTAAGAAATTAGATGATCTTGAACCACGTGGTATGTCTAAGGTCAAAGCACCTTCCATCTCTCTTCTTTGATTAGCAATTGCAAGTCTTCATGATTTTAGGTGGGAGATGATTATAGGAATGAGAGTTGAATCCCACATCAATCATGTGATGGCATCAGTCATCCTCAAGATCTAACATTGTACCAAATGACAGAACTTGCTGCTTTGTTAAACGAAGTTAGATGCATGACTTAGCAACTACCTATCCAAGAAAGCACTCAGGCTAAAACTCCTGAAATACCTAGTGCCCAAACATGCTCATATTGAAATTGAATTTAGGCTAAAGCAACAGTATCTGAATCAAGCACACAATCAAGCCAGAAACGAATTGATAGAAGTGGCCATGAGGATTCAATTAATGTATCAACAAAATGGTGTTGAAGTATGAGGTCAGATAACAGTGTAGAAAGTTCCCTAAAGTTTGCAGGTCAGGGAAACAAAAGACCTGTACAGCATATGAGCTAAACCTAAACATCTATCTTACAGCCAACAAAATTGTCACCCCAATTTCTTGTCACAATCTGGGGGCCTATGGTCCTCGAGAGTGACCAAGAGCAAAAGTCACCACTGCCAATGCACTCTTACCCCAAAGTATGTGGTTTTGGGAAAAGGATATTTAGTGATGGGCATGTTTTGATCAGGCCCCTCTACATATAACTACCACCTCAGACTTGGAAGAAAAAGTTGAAAGTATAAAAATCAAACTCTTCTTGAGCATGGGTAAGAGCTCACAAATCTACATCTAGCACAGGCACTAATGAGGATGGAAGCTATCACTTAAAGCCTCAATCATTAATTTTTTTCTAACCCATTCCTTGCCCCTTGTGTCATTTTTCAGTCATCTCTTTGAAAATGCCATTCTTTCTGCGTAATAACAACCATGTGCAAACCATAATCCAAGCTTTGACCTGCTGAGGAGGACAGCAGGGATGTTGTTGGAGACAAACCAGGAAAATAGATACCTTTGATAAACTCAGTGTATCTTGCAGCATGGTTTCACTTGATTGCTTTTGCCTTCATATTATCTCCCTTGATCTCATCGGCAATCTCTAGATATCCCTGCTTGCCTGGCCTGTTTCTGACATGAATCTGCCAGGAGTTTTGCCTCTTTTGACATTCTTCTGGTCCACGTAGTCCTGCTCTTTTGTCCTTTTTTTCTTCTTTATCTTGTGCTTTTGCTTGAGGTTACCAAGCTTCAAACAGATGGATGGAGCCAGAAGGGATTAAAGCTTTCTGGTTCTGAGAGTGATGCCACATGGGGCTTGGACACATCAGTTTCTGCTTGCAGCATCATTTTACTACTCTCCACTGTACATGGCAAATTGACTGGCAAATTTGCCTGTCCAGCAGCTATTGGTGGATGTTTGTCCTCAGACACGCTGGGGAGGATGGGTTTGCACACACGAGTATTGCACAGATGGGTTTGTAGAGGAGATGCACATTGAGTACGCATTGATGAGTGGCCTCTAAGCTTTTTCATGGCATCAGCAATCCATTGGGAGGTTTTGACCTGCAGACACAGTGCAGCACATTAGCCAGCAATCATACAGAGAATAACAATACTCAAATGCTCAAACATCTTAGAGCAAGAGGCAGCTGAAATCAGACAACAAAATGCACTTAAATCAATTGACCACATTAGAGCAACCCCACCAGTGCAATCTACAGCAAATTTTGGATGATGAGAAGTCAAAGCATGACGGTTTGGTTCAGCAAAATGGTTTTGGCCCAGCATTTTTGCTGAGGCTGGCAAAAGGCACTGCAAAGCCTAACACCTACTGTTGATGGGCTAGATTGTTTGATCGGGCCACCTGGGTTGCTATTAGTAGTCTCCCACCTTTTGCAGTCCCAGTTTCAGTTTTATGGGTGAGGTTGGGAAAAAGTAAATAACTAATCTTGGAAGTGAGAAATAATGTTGCAGCACCACATACTGCACATGGGTGGAGCTGCTCTTACAACTTCCCCAGAATTCACAGCAAAGAGGACTCTAGGAGACATGATCTACATCATTCTTGCAAATGTATGCTACAAGCAGGCTAATAATTATGAGTGCCCACCACATTGTGTGTATGTACCTGCCGATTGTATCGTGTGGTTGCCACCACCACTTTAGTTTTGTAAGCATCATCTTGCTTCTGCACTGTGCTTTCCTTCTCAGGATGTCTGTAAACAGCATCAAGTATATCCTATTATGAGCTGGAATGCAAAATGTCAAATGGGTCATAGTGCAACTGGTCTTAAGCACTTGTCCACATGACATGTGTACTGTTTCAATGTGCTGATGAGTCAATGATTACGTGTGATTGCATCTCTTCTGTGGCTGCATCTCAGATGTGTCCACAGTGTGTTGTTAAAGATCAAAACTGTGGAAAGAAGTGAAGCAAGACGAGAGGCAGTGCAGTGCAGTACCTGTGTTCTTGGAATCCACTATGCTGATGATGCTGGAGCAGTTCAACTTCTGAGCCATCATCCTCTTTATTACATTGAGGGCAAGTCTCCAGGATATCAGAACCAAGCTTACTACTGAATTCCTTATCACTATCTATCACCTGTTCAAGGACCCGCTGCTCATCCATTAGTGAGTCTACCAGTTCCCTCATAGTCATGGCTTCTGCAATTTGGGGAGAGTCGAAATTTGCAGCGGAGGATTGCACAACCTGTTGATCATGTTCATCTCCTACAGATGATGACTCCACAATTGTATCACTTTGAATGGGGAAGGTTTCTGGATTTTCTGTTTCTTGCACCTCATCAGACACCTTCCCAGTTGTGACAAACTGCGGTACTCCAACATGGGCACTGCTTCTTTGTGTAACCCTTGCACCCCTTGATAAACCTCCTTTCAAGCTGGCAAGTTGTCCACTTTCCTTGAAGCCACACATCTTAGTTTTCTTATCTGTGCATACAACAACCCACTTGGTTATTATCACTGACCAAAACTTCAGCACTGGCTGGAGGAGCCTGACTGCCTGCAGCCAAAGTGGTTCTATTGCAAAAAAATCCAACCTATCAAGTTTGCTGCAGTCCAAAATAGCTCGAACCCTCCCTTGAATATGGCCTTTACATCGAACCAAATTTTGAGACTATTTCAGGCTACAAATCTGCTGCTACATTGATCAAGTTGGAAACTGGGTGATCCTGAGGACTCTGCAGTGATGTTATCAGTGACAGCGGCACTTGAATTGCCCCTAATGCTCAAACCTGCAACACTTGTCCAATGCTTTAGTTCTATACATTGTCATTCACTCAGCAGCGCACATACACTGACACTTCACTGAAGAAAATGTGCAGCCTGGCAGACATAGTTCTCTGCATTAAACAGCAGCAGATAATATGAGGATAGACACACACAGACCTGCAACAGGTTGCAACCTTGCCAATGACTTATGCAATAGAGATGTTCCTGGGAATGCCATCAGGTTCAACTCTATAAGTGTCTGTTTTGGAAATGTATCCATTGGCTGAAACCCAAATGCCCCTATCCAGGTCTCCAGCAATTCAGGAACTGCTGGTAGCACCAATGTCTCCACACCCAGCATTTGCAACATCTGCAAGACATTCAGATAGCAATTCTGTCATTTAAAGCACAAATAATATCAAAGACAGAAGTGAGATCTCTACTGGAGGTCTCTTCAACTTGGATCAGTTGTCAAGAAAGTGTGCATACTGATATGTCCCAAAGGAGTTGGTGGGAATCAAGGACCAGATAGAAAAAACAAAGCAAGTACCTACCCGCTCAATGGCATGGATGAGACGGCGACACATGCCCTGCCGCCGGTATTGAAACCGAGTACCAATCAAGGGCATCTCTGCCAATACAGCTCCATGGACCCTGCAAATGCAACAGCATGTACATATAAGAGCAGCTACACCCATGCTCAGTATGTGGCCCTGCAACAGTATCTCTCACATCCAAGATTAGTTTGTTACTTTTTCCCAACCTCACCCATAAAACTGAAACTGGGACTGCAAAAGGTGGGAGACTACTAATAGCAACCCACCTGGAGCAATCAAACCATCTAGCCAATCAACAGCAGGTGTTAGGCTTTGCTGTGCCTTTTGCCAGCCTCAGCCCCATGTGCAAAAATGCTGGGTCAAAAAACATTTGCTGAGCCAAACTGGCATGTTTTGACTTTTCTTCATCCAAAATTTACTGTACAATGCACCAGTAGAGTTACTCTAAGGGACCTCATTACCTAGGCCCTTCAAGGGCAAACCCAAATCACAGTTTTTGGTTTCACAAAAATGAAGGCAAGGAAGGAGAGAAAGAACTACCTTATTGCTGCCACTGATATAAGCTCATCACCCTTCTCCAGAATCATGGTGTAGAATCCATGGTAGTTCAGCCGATTTATATCTGACCTGTTTGAGAACAATATGCAGATTCAGCTGTTATGCCACCAGATGGTAAGTTTTCCAGAGGAGGATAACTAGGACCCACAAGCAAGCAAAAGGACCACTAGACTTCAGAGCATAAGTCACAAGTGCTCTCAATGGGTGTCCACAAATATTAGTGCAGCTTACAGCAAGACATGATTTGGACTTACCCACGATTGTAGAGAGCATGGGCAATTACATCTACTTTGGTGCGTGGGTCAATCATGGGCCTGAAGCATTCTTGCATCACACTAAGAGCAATAGACAATTTGATGTTCTGTTCAGCCAGGAGCTCCTTGTCAACTTCCATCAGCTTTGGATCCAGTGGGTCTTCATCTTGGGATCGTAGCAATGTCCATGAGAATCCCTTCCCCAGACTGTTATTGGTGCCAACCAGTCCTCGCAAGCCCCTGTAGATCTGCAAATCCCCACCATGTTTGTTAATCTTATATTGTCACTTGAATCCATTTCAGATTTGCAGCTCACCCCTGTACTACTCAAAATGCTCGAACAAATGACCTGAGCTCACATTTCTGGAGTCTAACCAAGTGCAAATCTACCCTACTGTACCAGCTATCTGCTTTACCAAATCTCAGGCTCTATTCTGGTCTGGTGCCTTTTTTTCTTTCCTTGCTACATTCATGTATTCTTGAAGGTAAGCTACATATACCCTTCGCAACACACTAAAGAAGTCGCTCTCCATTTTGCAGCTAGGTCCAAATGTAGTCTCACTTGCATGGTCCCAGAGCATCAAAAAGTCTTATGTAAATACTACCCCTAAAACACAACCAAAATTCCTAAAGTAGACACTATCTTCCTCAGTGCCCAAAAGACCTGAACTAAAGAAAAGGAAAATGTAGGACCTAAATGCTTACCCTCTCACATGAACTGCCACAGAACCAGCTGTCCTGTGGGTATTGCTCCATTTTTGGCATGCCTCTCATATACAAGCACTTCACATGGACTGGAAAACACAGGCCCCCCAACAGCAACTGCATTACTTATGTACTCAGATTACTGCCTGGTTCGATACAAGAGAGGACATCAGCTACCATGCAAAAAAGATATGTTACATGTGGGGAAATCATCACAATTTGACAGCTGCCATTGGAAGGTGGATCTGCTGGCAGTGGTCATGAATGGTTAGACTTTGATCACAGGATCAGGGTTCTGCCAGAGCCAATTGTCTTCTGTAGGGCTAAGGTAAACAAACTCTCAAATAATCTCCCCCTTCATGAAGCCAGCACAGTCACAGCTATAGTCAATCACAGATTCAAGCTTGAAAGAAGCAAGTCACTAAAGGAAGGTGCATTCAACACACAGTATGCCAAGCAAGACTCAGCTGAATTTATCAGGGACAATTCTAAGCTGCACTCACATTCACGCTCACACTGGTCACAAAATAGCACCGACATCTCGTGAAAGGTATCCTGACTCCCATTGAACTGGTTGTGCCCACAAATGGCACAGCGGCAGTTGGGACAGTACCAATCCTCTTCAGGTACAACCTACAACATCAAACAGATGATATCAGTTCATCCAAGAGATGCCAAACACTACCATCACAAACATTACTCATCCATCACAGTAATATCAAGCATGTCAGAGGCTTCAAATTGATGAATGCAAGAATCATGTTGGAGATTCATCTGTTTCAGTGAAAAGCCGGCTGGCTGGCAAGGATTTTACAGCCTCAAGGTGGCAAAGAAAAGAGAGCCTTGAAGAAACTGTAGACATGGTGACAACAAGGGAAAGTAGACAGTCTTCTTGTTAAAATGCTTGAGTACTAGTTTTGACATGGTGATCAATCTCAAAAGGGAAGGAAGAGTATGGATTCTCACTGTCAATTCCATGCACTTCAGATGAAATGTTGATGGACAATGATCACAGCAGATGAGCATCCCACCATCACCACAAACACCACATGTGTCATCATTTACATCTGAAGCAATTTCCTTCACAATCTGTGAGTTGCCTCGTCTACTATTATGATTCTGTCTGTGAAAAGAACTTGTCCTCACAGATGACATTTGCTTCTTGAGTGCTTCCATTTGTAATGCAGCAATGGATCTGCCGTCTTCCACCAAAATGTTTGCACAAGGACGATGCAATCTGCTGCCACAATGTATCTCAAATGTGGAAAGGGTGACAACATTGTTACAACACCCACACAAAACTCCTTCAGTTGTCACCCAGCCACCAACTCCAAGCTCTTTCCTGCGGTGCATGTAATGTAGCCTTTGGTCCTTTTGCAATAACCCTGCATCTATCAACCATGAAAGTGTGTTTTTCCTAGTATAAAAGTTATTCTTCCCCAAGTCAGATCCTGAGACCGGGTGGCACTGGTCTTCATCAGGCTGTGACAGGAGAACTTCCATACGACAACCTCCTCGAACTCCCTTCTTCTTCTTGCACCTTCTTTCATGAATAGGAGAAACCTGGCATACACCCAAGTTCCCCACACATGGTTCCTTGTAGGATGGCAAATGTGATGGCAACATTGTGGATTCTTCATAAGCAGACCTCCATCTATTTCTCTTACTTCTGCGCTCTGTGGTCTCCAGGTTGAAGCAGTTACTGTGATGATTATTGAATGCTCGTTTCCTGCAACTCTTCTTTTCTCCTCCTGTCATCGAAAAAATCCCAGTGCTGCCCCTCCTACTCTCAATAAGACTAAATCCTGCATGTAGACCAGACTCTCGTTTCACAAGACGTTTACATTGCCTATTTCTAAGCAGCATTGCATTTCGGATGCTTTCAGACTGCATTCCAAGTTCTTGAGGAGTCGTCTCAGACTTGCCATTCATAACCCTAAGCTTCCTGATTTGAGCCCGGTGCTCAATCAAAACCATTTCTAAAGTTTCATCATCAGCAGCAGCTTCTTCTTCTTCTTCTTCCTTTTCCTCTTCTTCTTTTGCTTTGGCATGCATAGAGCAGGCTTGCTCAGACTTCCATATGGATTCATCTTGTTCAAAACAAGTCTGGGGCATGCTCATCATCATCATCATCCCTTTCACAGACTGAGTTGCTGCCTCCAAGGTTTCCTCCAGCCTCCTTTTTTCAGGATCCAAAACTTGGCACTGTTCCAGGCTTTTCACTGACATTGCAATTGCCATGTCTTCCAGACATTGGGCTTGTTCTTCTTCAATCGCAGGAGTTTTCTTCCCCATTTTTTCCAAAACCCCATCTGATTTCAGGGCTCCCGGATTTTCCTCCTCAATGGCCGAGTCTGGTACCAGAGATGGATCTTCTTCTTCTTTATCTTCCTCTTCATGATTGTTTTTCCCATTGCAGAAGGGCATTGTTGGCTCCTCACCCCAGCCTGTGGTGATCACCTTGGATGTTGTTTCTATGGTCCCTTCTGCTGCTGCTGCTTGCAAAAATGCCATCTGGCAGTTGCCATTTTGCTCCTTTGGCAGAGAATCACCTGCAACAATTGCAACTATTTCCTCTCTTGTAGATTCTGAAAGTCCCTTCAACAGATTTGATATACAGTATGTGGGTGAAGAAGCAGGAGAGTCCTCCACAGTAGGTGCCATTCTTCCTTCAGGGCTAGTCTGTTTCCTTTTCAGTTTCTGGGCCGCTGCTGCTGCTGCTGCGGCTGCTAGTTGGACGCCATTCCTGCTGCATTGTTTTTCCCCTAGTACCATCTTCTTCTTCGTGGAGATCACCATGTCTTCTTCTTTTGTGAACCCATTGAAGAATGGGAGTAACTTGTAGTCAAAATTCTCCGACTTCGACTGTTCATTGAAGGCACTGGACCAGGGATGATGATCTTCTTCTTCTTCTTGTAGTAATTCTGGGAGGAGTTTGGTGCGGCCTTTGAAACTCCAATTCCCTGTGTCTTCGTCCCATTCCTGATGCAGTCGCAAATCCTTGATCAAGCACATCTCCAGCCCTCCCTCATCCGGGAAGTAGACCATGGCTTGTGCCCCAGCTCTGTCGGACACGATATCCTCCGCTAGAATACCCTCCCACCAAGCATCCCTCCAGAACGCATCTACCCATAGCCCCTTGCTCCAGCTCGCCTTTCCAACGCTAGAGAGGAGCGGCGGCCGGGGTCTCAAAAAGATCCGCTGTTGCTGCTTCCTGCTGTTAGACGACGACGACGACTTGCCGAATTGCCGAGACGACGATCCAGGACGCAGCAGCCCATCTACTCCTCTTCCCACAGGTATGGTCTCCTTCAGTTTCTGGCCGCTATCGTCATCGCTCACAAGCTCATCGTACTCCACTACTCTCTTCCCCGGCTTCACCGCCGTCACTACCGCTGGATGCCATGATCCTCGCAGCCCCATCTCCATCATGCGTACCTACATCATGACCACAACACAAAACCACTGACGATGATGATCCCCACAAAAAACAAAAGCAATCTCTCTATCTCTTCTCCTCTCAGCCCAAGGTTCTTCTTCTTTCTTGATTGATTGATTGATTGATCGATTGATTGATTGATTGATTTCCAAACAATCGTTCTTTCCGAGCTTGAAACCTTCTATCTCCCCATGGATTCATCCCCTACCAACGTGTGATGACACACACAAAAGAAAGAAAGAACAAACTTCGCCGCTGGCAACACACCAGATTGCTGCAGACACAAGTCTTGTTACTTACCTCAACGAGCGCACCTTCCTCAAGCTTCTTCTCCCCATCGCCGAAATAGTCCGTCACCCCCATTTGGTCATACGAAAAAAAAATCCCACCTTGGGTTGAGTCCTTCCTTCTTCCTGAATCCACGTTCTTCTCCTCCTCCTCCTCCTCCTCCTCCTCCTCCTCTTCTTCTTACCACCAGGCTGGTCACCATCTCCACACTAACTGTAAAATCCCACCTCCAACAAAAAGAAAAAAACGACGACAACGACCAAAATCGCACCGTTTTCTTGATCCCGAAAGAGCCTTACTTCTTCAGTCACCCCCAAAACACACACAAAAAAGCTTCGTCAACGCCCTCCAGCCATTGACCAGAGTACAAGCACTCACGCCATCGCAAACACATTCCAATCACACCAATCCTTGGAACCATGACGTCATAATCCCAGAGGACAAGGAAGCTCAACGAAATCCCAGCAGAGGGAGGCAGTCAAAGCGGATCACAGCACCCAAAATCCCCACATTACAAAACAAAAGCCTTGATGCCGTCCTCCTCCTCTTGCTCTTCCTCCTCTTCCTCCTCTTCCGCGCATCAGCACAGGAGCAGTAGAGGCAGGAAAACCCTGGTGTGTTTCTGGATGAGCAGAAGACGACGACGACGACGACGTCATTCGTCTGCGGTCCCGGGAAGCTCTAAGCCCGACGACTGAATCCAGCAGACACCGGAAGGAAGAGGAACAGGAAGAGCAGCAACAACAGCAGCTGGGCAAACCACCGGCAACAACACCAACCAAGGATGAGATCCGTGGATGTGGCTTGGGGACACCTCTGTGGATGGAGATCGTGGCTTCGTCTTCCACTCTCCACGCCCACCGCGCTTGTCTTCCTTTTCCTTTGTATTTTCTTCATCTTCTTCCTTGCACCTTTGTTTTTTAGGACCACTCTTGAATTTTGTTTGTTCTTTCTTTCTTTCTTTCTTTCTTTGCTTTGATTTGCTTTGTTTTGTTTTGTTTTGTTTTCTCCCCCCCAAAAGCAAAACAACGTTAAGTTAGCAACTAACTTACTAGTGACTACTATTTAGTTACTACTGACTACTTACCTACCTACCTACCTACCTACACGCACTCTCTCCCTCTCTCCTTGCTTGCTTCCCAGACATTTTACCCTTTACAAACCAGATTTACCCCAAGTCCCAACTTATTATGAAACCCCAACCCATTTTCCCCCTTCCCCACTTTACAAGTGGTAGGGGGCGTCAAATCCTGCCAAGTGTCGGTATAACATTAGGTCAACAAGTGAAGCAATAGCCTATTTACTACCATAATTTGTGATGAATCAGAATCAGTTGTAGTTTTCTATTATTAGTAGGGAAGGGGTGTTTTTGGTCAACCCACTACCTACCTACCTACCTACTATTCTTTTTGTTGTTGTCATTGTTTGGAATATTTTTTTTGTTGGTTTTGGGAAATTTTGCAAGTCAGGATTCAGGAGAATTTCTGAACCCCCAAATGTTTTATTTTTAGTTTCAGATTTTTCTAAGCTAAGCTCATGTTGTTGCTGTTTGGTTGTTTGTTTGTTTGTTGTTGTTTTTGTCAGAAGTGGTGTTTTCTTGTTTTTTTAAAAAAATCAATTTTGTTGGCCTCGCCTACTACCAAGGCAAGAAGGATATTGTGTTTAGATTCCTTTTAGAGTATACCTAGTAGTAGCTTCAGGGATTTTGGTCCCCCTAGGTAGTAATATATAGCCTGGTCTATTTTTATGTGAGGATTTTTCAAACATGATCATTTTGCCTTGTGTTGAGACTTGAGATTTGTTATAGAGTTATAATATCTTGAAGGATTTTGGGTTTCTTTTTAGAGGATTTTTTGAAGATTAGGTGTATTTTTGCATGGTGAAATATATTTGATTTCCATAATACTTCTTCTTTTGCCTTAAGTTAGTTTTTAATGTAAATGACAAGGCCACAGTGCAAGTGACACACCCCTTGTTTATGTAGCTCAGTCAGTAGATTTTGCCAAATTTCAAGCTGAAAAATATGATTTTGACCTATACAAAGGATTTTTTGTGGAAAAAATGGCCCGAATTCGCCAGATTTCAAAGAAACCAAATCCAAATTGCTAGGTTTTTATGATAGGTTCCACAAGGTATAATAATCTCATCAATTTTGGCCTTTTTTTTAAATGAAAAATCCGTAGTAGGTCAAAATCATATTTTTCAGGTTGAAATTTGGCAAAAATTCGTGAGCAAGCCTTTAGACAATCATACATAAGATGATTTAGCCAAAGTTGGCTCTAAAAAACACAAAATTAAAAACACTTACTTAAGCTTCCTTCTATATTTCTGGCTGCCAACAAGAAACTGACATAGAATCTGGAGATTTTTCTTAACAATTCATTTCTTTTCAAATTTTGGCTATGAGAAATTTTGCCGAGGAAAAATAAATAAAAACAATGATTTTTCACATTTTTGAGAAAAAACCCACTAACTAAGAAGAAAACCCACTCGTGGGTGGTGTTCATAGTTCACATGCCCTTTGGAGGGTGATTCCGAGCTCAAGGCCACAAGAGGGACGACCTTGGGTATGTTGTGTGAATAGGTAGTAAATACCTACTACTTTGCTCCTTTTGTTCTTGCAACTTTGGTCTTCTTGTAATAACCAATGTTGTTGGCCAGTTCTTATTTTTCAAGAGAACCTCTGGTCCTCCCACCCCCGTTTCCAACCCTTTTTTTTTATAAAAAAATTTGAAAGAACCTCTGGTATTGGTTCAAGGAATTGTTTTAATTTGATAGATTCAAGTTCAGTCTGATTCCGGACCCATTTCTTCACATTTCAAGAAATGATTTTCTTCTAATTTCGAGGTGGGTTCGGTTTCAAACCGGATCATAGTGCAAAACTGATTTTATTTTTTTTTAAAAATTCCCATTACTGGTATTGTACCACCAGGACCACTTCTTTATTTGGTTTTGACTAACCAGAACCTAACCCTCCAAACCAAACCAGGTACCTGCCCAAGTTACACTGATAATAACCCCAAGTCTTGTATAAATTCATTTTGTTGGCCTCGCCTACCAAGGCCCTTAAGGATATTGTGTTTAGATTCATTAAAGAGTATAGTAGCTTAAGGGATTTTGGCCCCTAGGTAATAAATAATAATAGGTCTATTTTTCATATGAGGATTTTTGAAAGACGATATTTTGGCTTGTGTTGAAACTTGAGATGAGTTATTATAGAGTTATAATAATATCTTGAAGGATTTTGGTTTCTTTTAGAGGATTTTCTGAAGATTATAATTTTTGCATGGTGGAATATTTGAGTTTCCATAATTCTTCTTCTTTTTGCCTTAAGATAATTACTTTTTAATGTAAATGGCAAGGCCACAGTGTAAGTGACACAGCCCTTGTTTGTCCATTTTTTTTTTTGGTTTCCAATTGGGGCAGTAAGGCTAGTAATCAAATCCTGCCACTGCTTCTTCAAGCTTGGTATCTCAGGATGGTATTAATATGAAGAATGTGAAACTGTGTTCATCTCCCAGTTAGAACTTAACACAATGTTGCTGCTTGCCTAGGGAGAACCAGGGTAATATAACACAACTTGCTTGTTTGATAGCCTACTAAAAACGGAGCAATTCCATCACTCGTGTTTGAAGGGACTTGAATGACTTCACCGAAGACATGGGAGTTATGACTTGTGAGTCCTTTGGGGGAGGAAGGGAAGAGGAGGATTTACACCCCCACTAAATGACAAAAGGTACACAATGCAACATGAGCCCAAATCTTTATCACTTATGTTGTTGTTACGGACAATACAATCGAAACACATCTATTAAAAAACAAGTTGCTATTGGTTATACTTGAGAGTCTAGATATACAGATCAAAAGCATGTACTTATCCCTATTTTAAGGTGTTTTTTTATTTTAATAGAGAATCTCAATTTTGTGTCTGCTTTGTCTTATTGAGTGCACTTTTTCAACCAAAAAATACCCTTCTTTTTTTT